>CESO01134965.1_pt1 | contig 25986 bp, 19 predicted proteins | sample 356341 | NCBI WGS metagenome assembly CESO01 (sample SAMEA2621812, study PRJEB7988) | marine metagenome | biome: marine biome (ENVO:00000447); feature: deep chlorophyll maximum layer (ENVO:xxxxxxxx); material: "saline water (ENVO:00002010), including plankton (ENVO:xxxxxxxx)" | depth 35 m | reverse complement strand
TATAATATAATATAATATAATATTACTGTGATTCTGTGATTATCCTTGGTGCTATATTCATTGTTATCAATTCCTGCATCAATAATTTAAAAGCATAAGGTATTTTAACGCGACTGAAATTTGTATAATTATCACATTGTTTACATGTATATATATTTTTATCATCATTGAAAATAGCTATCATACCACAACAATTACATATATGTACTTCATATTTATCGCTACAATGGTATGTTCTATCTTTAATGAAATTAGCAGCTCCGTGCGAAACACAACAATCGCGCTCCATTTCTCCGAATCTAAGACCTCCATCGCGACTTCTTCCTTCAGCTGGTTGCCTCGTTAAAACAACCATTGGTCCTATATTTCTACAGTGTGCTTTATCGGCTACCATATGCTTCAATCTTTGATAAAATACTGGTCCTATAAATATTTCTGTTTCTAATTGTTCTCCGGTCATACCATTATACAAAATCTCATTACCATGTTTCTCATAGTTTAATTTCTTTAAATTATCACATATGTCTTTGATTGGAAATTCTCCGAAGCTTGTACCATCTCCGAACAAACCCAATTCCAACAAAACCTTACCCAATAGTGTTTCTTTCAATTGTGCGATAGTCATTCTGGATGGAATACAATGTGGGTTAATAATTATATCTGGTCTAACACCACTTTCTGTAAATGGCATATCTTTTTCGGGTAATATTAATCCAATAGTCCCTTTTTGTCCATGCCTTGAACTAAATTTATCACCTATTTGCGGAATACGATAAGTCCTCGTTCTGATTTTAGCAAACGTGTATCCATCGCCATTTCTATTAATATAATTTTTATCTACAAAACATTCTTCATTTGTTCTGAAAATCTTACTGAAATCTTTATACTTAATTATCTTTGTTGGGTCATTCCTATTTTCTTTAATAGGTATTACTTTACCAATAATAACATCCCTGTTTTCGAGTAAAGTGTTTTCAGGTATAATCCCATTTTCATTGAGCTTTTCATAGTTTCCAAATTTAATTCCTTTTGTTTTTGTTTTATCCGCTTTACATCTAATTTCTTGATCGCCGTGGATATTTTTATCTTCGTCTTTTTCTGTGTGGTAAATAGTTGCTGAAAATAATCCTCTTTTTAATGAACCTTCATTAAATATAATAGAATCTTCCTGGTTATAGCCCGAGTATGTCATAATAGCTACTACAACCATAGACCCACTCGGAATTTCATTTAACTTGATAATATTCATAATTCTTGTATCCACCAGTGGTCTCATGGTATATGTTTGAACATATGCTGTTTTGTCCATCCTATAATTAAAGTTGGTAGTATAAGTTCCCATTGCTTGTTTTCCCATAGCACACTGGTATGTATTTCTAGGTGATTGATTATGCTCAGGGAAAGGAATACAACTTGCCAACACGCCAAACATTGTACTAGGGTGTATTTCACAATGAGTATAATTATATTTAATGTCTCCTTCATGATACAATTCCCTTTCTTTTGTAGCAATCAAGCAATGACTTTGTTCTCTCGAATCAATATATTCTAGAACGGATTCATTTAATTCATGATTTATGAACAGTTCATCCCAATTACAATTTTCAGTATTAATGTAATCAATATCTTTATCTTTTAGAATTAACTTATTATTTTTTACTTTAATTAAAGGTCTCATTAATCTACCTGCATCATTACAGATAAATATTTCAAGAGACTTAATATTAAACACGATACTTGTAAAAATATCAATTATACCTTTATACTTATACGTTTTTAGTTTTTTATATAATTCTACAGGGTTATTTGTAATCCCTACCCAACAACCATTTACAAAAACTTTTACTTTATTCCAATAAGTTTTTATGTTTTCTGTTTCGGAAATTTCCAATATTTCGCCTTCCAAAACGTTGAATATAGTATCAACAGTACTTGGAATAGTAATGTGTGTAAGTTGACTAATATTTTTTACAACGCCCACTGACTGCCCTTCAGGAGTTTCAGCTGGACATATAAAGCCCCACTGTGTATTATGTAATTTTCTTGGTGGAATAAGTTTACCACTTTTATCAATTGGTGTATTAATTCTACGTAAATGACTTAATGTTGAGATATAAGTAAGTCTATTTAATACTTGTGCTACACCAACCTTACTTGAATTTGTATTTTTAATGCCAAAATCACCTGTAGCCAATGCTCGTTTAATACCATTTTCAATTGTGGTTGCTTTAACTATTTTATAAATATTTGTTTGATTTATAATACTCTTAATATTATCGGTTGACTTCCAAGAACCATTGTTTATTTCACGGATAATTTGCTTCTGCATATCCTTTACAAGTTTATTAAAATAATTTCTGAATAAATTATTAATCAAACTACCACCCAAATCAATTCGTTTATTATTATACGAATCCCTATCATCTGGATTTCTCCAACCAAAACTTGTTTGTAATAGCTTATTTACCATATATCCTAAGAAATAAATTTTCTGTATTTTTTTTTCACAATGTGGAAATAAATCATTACTAAGGACTTTCTTTGTAAATTCACTTTTCTTTATTTGACCTTCTTCCTTTGTCATTTTAATAGGTGTATACATCGAATAATTTACAATATAATCGAAGGCTTGTTCTTGTGTTAAATAATTGTTAGCCGCAATTATAGATGATTTTAATGAATAAAGCATTTTCTTTTTTCTACTATCTTCAATGTTTAATAATATAAATTCGGCAATTTCCCTGTCTGAAATAACACCTAATGCCCTAAAAAGTATAACTATTGGAATGGGTTGTTTTATTCTTGGTATAGTAATATCTATATTATGACCGTAGCCTGTATTTCGTGTAGATATAGTAATATTAATTTGTTTAGGGGAAATACATTTATTTAGTGGAATGGATTTAATTTCTGCCAACCAAGACCATTTATTATTATTTTTTTTTATATTAAAACACATTACATTATTTTCTGCCGCTCTTTCTTGAGCTAATATAGTTTTCTCAGAACCGCTAATTATAAAATAGCCTCCCGGGTCATATTTACATTCTTTAGTAATATCTACATTTAAATGTGAAAACATTTTTAGAACGCATATATTTGATTTTAGCATGATTGGTATTTTTCCAATATGAATAGATTTTAGTGTCTTAAATATTTTTTCTTGATGGTTTAGTTCTTCGCCAGTTCTTTTAATAATTTCAATATCCAAATCTATTTTCATTGGAGTAGAATATGTAAAATTTCTTAAACGTGCTTCATGTGGAAACATTATCTTAGTCGCACCATTGTTTTCATGAATTTGAGGTCTAAAGATTTGAAAATTTTTAAAGTTTATCAAAATTTCCAAACTGTATATACCCTTATCATTCACATCTTTAGACGAAACAATTCTTACAGGGTTAAACATTTTAATTGTTTCTTCTATTTGATGCTCAACAAAATAATTATAAGATTCTATCTGATGTCTTACAAGGCGTGTAAGATATTTTTCTTTAAAGTATGATTCAATTATCTTCCAACTTAAACCATTTAAAAGATTTTTCTTTTTCATATTTTTAAATAATTATTTTTATTAATATTATTATTTATTTCAATTTAAATTTAAATAATATTTTCATTTTCTTTTTATTAAATATTATGGCAACAAAAACAATTTCTGTAAATCCTGATTTTTTTAAAATGACAAAAAAATCAAATAAAAAAAAAACAAGGAAAAATAGCATTAAAAAAAATATTAATATGCTTCAAAAAAATATGTTAAAACAAAAAATGATAAATAAAATTAAAGATTATAAAAAAAAGAAAAAAGAAAAAAGAACAAATAATGGCGATATTAATATCAATACTTTTAAAAGTGATTATAACGATGCCGTTAGTTTTATGGAAGATATTATACATAAAAAAAAAACAAGAAAACAAAGAAAAAGGAAAAAAAATAAAGAAAAAGAAGAAATAATAACATTAGATACATATAACGATAAAAAAGAGAAGCATTCCATATCCAATATTGCTCCTGACCCACCATATGGTATTTTAAAGAATGGTAGCAAAATGTTATATTCAAAATATAAACAAAATAAAGAAAAACCTGTTTTAGCATTTAAAGATGATTCAACCTTTGGCGTTCAACAAAATATTAAATCAACATTAAATACATTTGAAACGAATGTTCCTACTCGCCAAGAAAAATTAGAAAAAATAAAACACAAATTCTTGGAAAATAATTTATTGAATGATATAAAAAAAGAAAAATTTAAAATTAAAAATAAAAAAATTAAAAAAATATTTGAATTGGGAAAAAATAAAAAAACAAGTAAAGTAGGTATTTTAATTAAAAATAAAAGAACACGGCGATTAGTTGATAAAGATATACGTCATTTAAAAAAGAAAAAAATGAAAGATATTAAAAAATATTTGGTGGAGCATGCCATGATAAAAGTTGGTTCATCAGCGCCTGATAAAATATTAAGAGATATGTATATTAATTGTTATAGTTCTGGGAACGTTAAAAATAGTGGAGGAAAAAATGCTGAAGATATTTTAATGCATAATTGGAATAACTAATATTTAGAATGTTATGATAATTGTATTAAAGATTATCATAACATATTTAATAGTAATGCCTACAATGATCGAAGAATACTTCTCTAAATTAGAAGAATATACAAGGATTTATGGCGAAAAAACTATGCTATTATGGCAATGCGGATCTTTTTTTGAAATTTATGGTTTAAAAAATAAAACAACGGGTGAATTTACAGATAGTCATATAAAAGCATATGCTTCAATCCTTGATATGGCAATAGCACCAAAAAAAGTTCAAATGAAAGGCAAACATAAAAATAAAGAATTAAAAATGTCAGGATATAATATTTGCGTTCCTCTCGAAAAATATGTACCCAAGCTTAATAAAGAAGGTTTTACTGTAATTGTTTGGCATGAAGTAGGTGATGATGTTATTAATAAAGGGAAATTGAGACAAGAAATGGGTATATTTTCCATTGGAACAAACTTTGACATACAAACAAAGGAATTAACTAATTGTATTATGTGTATCTGGATAGAAAGATTTGAATTAAGTAAAATATCAAAAAAACCTAGAATATTTTTAGGATTTGCTTGTATTGATATTTTCACGGGAAATGTAAATTTATTCCAATATGGTAAAACAACAAATAATATACATGAACCATGCGTTTTTGATGACTTTGAAAGATTTGTTTCAATTTACAAGCCAAAAGAAATAATAATCATCCACAATTATGAAAATAAAAAAAATATTGAGGATATCATTAACTTTACAGGCATACGCGATATTCAAACAAAAAAGATAGATTTGAATGAAAAAGAAAATATTAATACGATTCCAGCTTTAAAGTGTGAAAAACAAATATGGCAAGAAGAAATATTGAATAAATATTATAATATTAATGATTTTGCTGTGTTTTATGAAAGTAATAATTTTAAACAGTATCCATGGGCAACACAGAGCTTAGTTTTTTTAATTTACTATATTGAAAAGCACAATCCTAATTTAGTTTTAAATTTGAATGAACCAAAGTATGACAATACGGGAAATAATTTATTATTGGCAACACATTCTTTAAAACAACTTAATATTATTGATAGTGGGCAAAATCATATTAACTCCAAATTATCGAATCTGGAGAGATTTTTAAATAGGTCAGTTACGCCTATTGGAGAAAGATTATTTTCTCATAATCTTCTTCATCCAATAACTGATTGTAACTATCTAAAAAATGAATACAAAATAACATCATTTATATTAGAAAATTATGAAGTATTTGAAAATATTAGAAAAAAATTAAAATCAATAAAAGATATTGAGAAATATGAAAGAAAAATTATATTAAATAAAATTACACCAAATGAACTAACAGAATTGTTCTCAAATATTTCTGTTTTACTGGAAGCGAAAAAATCTATTAGTTCTTACAGTATCATCGATAATTATATTAATAATAATGTTGGGACAGATATAATGAAAAAGTGTAGAAAAATTAAGAAATTTTTAAATAAATATATTAATTTTAAGAAAGCCGTTGAGATAACAAGTAAATCTTATGACGTTAACTTTTTTAATAAAAATGTTTTTTCCCATTTAGACGATATTAATATGGAATATATTGAAAATATGCAGAAAATTATTGCTATTCAAAATTATTTGTCATCTCTAGTAGAAAAAAAAGAAAAGAAAACTAAGAAAATCAAATCATTTATCCGTTTAAAAGATACACAAAAGAGTGGTTTATGGATGGAAGCTACCTCAAAGAGGTCGGAAATAATTAAATTAGTTTTAAAAAAGCAATTTAAAAATATAGACAATATTGAGGTATCGCTCGAATACAAATCTAAATATGATAATACAAAGAAAAAATTTAATGTTTCTTTTAATAATTTTAAAGCAGTGAAAACCACGCAAAATTATTGTAAATTAAGTAGTATTACATTAAATAAAATTTATGACACCCATTTACAATCGGCTAATATTCTTTCAGAATTGATAGAACAATGTTACAATGATTTTTTATTTAAATTAAAGGAATTTATTAAAGAAATAAGTATAATTGTTAAATTTACAGGTATTATAGATTTAATTATTACGAAGGCGTTCATTGCTAGAAAATTTAGATATTGTAAGCCTGTCATAGAAGAAAAGGAAAAATCATATTTAAACGCCAAAGAAATAAGACATCCTTTAATTGAACACATTAATCAAAATGAATTATATGTTCCAAATGACGTTTCTCTTGGAATAAATGATACAGATGGTATTTTATTATATGGTACAAATGCTGTTGGGAAATCCAGTTTAATTAAATCAATTGGCATGAGTGTAATTATGGCACAAGCGGGATTATTTGTACCTTGTACCGAATTTGTTTATAACCCATATAAAGTTTTATCAACCAGAATATTAGGCAATGATAATATTTTTAAAGGTTTAAGTTCCTTTGGTGTTGAAATTAGCGAACTTAAAACAATACATGAATTAGCTGATGAAAACTCTTTAATTCTAGGTGATGAATTATGCTCGGGAACAGAAAATAAAAGTGCTATAATTATTTTTACAGGTAGTTTAGATTTACTTTCAAAGAGAAAATCAAGTTATATATTCGCTACACACTTTCATAAACTAGCATCTATCCCCAGAGTTAAAAATATATCAACCTTAAAAATGAAACATTTATCTGTTATTTATGATAAACAAAATGGTAAATTATTGTATGACCGTCATTTAAAAGATGGTATTGGTAGAAATATGTATGGTTTAGAAGTATGTAAAAGTATGGGTTTATCAAAAGAATATATGGATTCGTTAGAAATAATACATCGAGAAATATATCCCGAAGACCAACCATTATTAGAAAATAAAAATTCAAAATACAATTTGAAAAAAATTAAAAATAATTGTGAATTATGTGGTAGTAAAGGAGAAGAGATTCATCATTTAAATCCCCAAGAATATGCTGACGATTTAGGAAATATAGGTTATTTTAATAAAAACCATAGAGCAAATTTAATTAATATATGTAAGACATGTCATAGAAATATTACAAAAAATAATATTATCCATAAAAAAATTAAAACATCATCTGGATATGAATTAGTTGAAACATAATATCTAAATATATAATATTATGGATATTAATGATATACCCGATACCGAAGAAGTTTTAAATCAAGCTTCCCAGACTATTTCTAATACAAAAAATTTTATTTTTGGGAATGTTGCTATTATTTTCGCATTAAGTTTATTATTAATGGCTTTAGTTATAATATTTACTGTTTTAGATATTTCTTTTAAAGAAAATGATATGATTACAAGTGATGTGTATATTTTAGAAGGCAACACTAACCTTAAAAAATATAGAAAAGAAAAATGTACAAGCGATGTTAATGAAGTAGAGAAATTATGTGAAAAAAAAGGCGTTGGAGAATTAGCAAAGAAAAAATGTATGAAATATGAATGTTGTATTTGGCCTGAGTATAAAGATAAAAAAAATAAACCCAGATGTGTAGCTGGCGATAAAACCGGTCCTTCTATATCAACCTCTAAATTAGGATACGATGAATTTTATTATATGAATAAAAAATATAAAATATAGAAATAAATTGATTTATAAAAATAATATAAAAATATATATAAAAAATGATTATCCCAGTTAAATGTTTTACTTGCGGTAAAGTATTAGCAGACAAATATAATTATTATATTAAGACAGTTAAGAAAATAAAGGTAGAACAAAATTTAAATGAAAATAGTGTAATATATTTAACGGAAAAAACAACAAAAAAAACACCCGAAGGTTTAACAATGGATAAGCTAGGATTAAATAAAATTTGCTGTAGACGGCATTTCCTCACACATGTAGATATTGTTTAAAGTATCGCGTTTATTATAATTATTTATTTAAGATACATTTTTTATTTTAAATAAATATTATGGCCTGCGACACAATAAGATAAATCGCAAACTCAAATAAAATCCAAAAAAAAATCACAAAGAAAACAAAAAGAGATATTAAAAGTTAGAAATATAATTTTTTAATATAATATATTTCTATCTATGATAATTATTTTGATTGGTATTGCTTTAGCTATAGGTCTATATTTTTATACACAAAAATATAAAACAACTGAAACAATGAAGTCACATTTAGAACCATTTATACCCAGTAAAACATTTATGGGGGCAAAAAGCGGTTATGTTTTTAAAAATGACCATTACGGTATTGGTTATTATTTGGATAATATAAAAGCCTAGTGAAAATATAGCTTAAGAAATTTAGTGAATTTAATTTTATTGTTTTGTATATATATAATGCCAACGCGTAGGAAATATAGAAGAAAAAAGAAAAGAAAAACAAAAAAACAAAAAAGAAAAAGTTGTAGATGTAGAAGTAAATATTGTGGTATGAAACGCGGTAAAAAAATAATAAGATGTAAATCTTGTATTAAAAAAAAGTGTGTATGTGTAAACAGAAAAAAATATAGACGTTCCACAAGAAAATCAAGGAAGTATAGACAAAAGGGTTGCGCTAGACAAAAAGGTGGTGGTTTAGCGTGTAATTATAATTGTAAAGAAGCATCAAATATGGGTGAAATTCATACAGGAAAATCTTTAAATAAGTATGATATTGATTTGACTCCAATATCTACACAAAATTATATACCCGGTGGAGGTGCTAAATTACAAAAAGGCGGTGGTTTGTCACAATCCGCTATTAATTTTGGTTTAGGACAGGGTGTTTCATTATTTAGAACTGCTCAAAATAGTATTTCTAATTTAGGTAGAACATGGTATGGTGACCACAACATAGAAACATCAGATGTAACAGTTGGTAGCAAAAGAATGTAATTTTTTTTCATATAACTATATATATGGATATATGGAAAATGTTTAATAATTTATGTTTACCAGCACAAGTATATTTAGTTATATCTTTATTTAGTTTAATTGTTTTACTTTATCAAAATATAGCAAATCCTTATGAATATTGCCTTGGTTTATTCAAATCAAAAACAGATTGTAACAATAAAGTTTATTTTATGTTTAAAGCAATCTATATTGTTATTTGGGTTTTTATTCTACAAAAATTATGTTCAAAAGGATACACAACTATATCATGGATAATCGTTTTATTACCTATATTAGGAATGTTTATATTATCAGGTCTTCTCATGTTATTTTTATTAAAAAATACAAGAGTTGTTCATGTAAAACATGTTTAATTTAAAATAAAGTCTTATAATAAATTTTATTTTAAAAAAAAATACATGAGATTATATATAATGAATATTGAAAATTCTTTTAAATGTATAGACATATTTTTTAGAGATAATCCAACATTACTTGTAAAACATCATTTAGATTCATATAATAAATTTTTTCGCGAAGATTTAAAAAGTATAATGATAGATAATAATCCTAAGAAATTTGTGGCTGAATTAGACAGTGAAACAAATAAATATAGATATACTGCTGATATGTATTTTGGTGGGAAAAATGGAGAGAAAATATATTATGGAAAACCAATAATTTTTGATAAAAAAGATTTGGATGAAAGAACACATTATATGTTTCCAAATGAAGCTAGATTAAGAAACATGACATATTATTTTACAGTACATTATGATATTGACATTGAATTTACAATATTAATAAATAATGATGAAGGGAAAGCCAAAGAAGAAAAATTTCAAGTATTAAAAGATACCATGACAATAGAAAAAGTGTTACTAGGTAAATTTCCTTTAATGGTAAAATCTTATTTATGTTTATTAAATAACTTATCTAGCAGTGCTTGTTATAATTTAGGTGAGTGTCGAAACGATAAAGGTGGGTACTTTATTATAGATGGAAAAGAAAAAGCGATCGTTTCTCAAGAAGGGCGAGCAAATAATATACTTTACATTAAAGATAAAGTAAATGATTTATATAGTCATTCAGCTGAAATACGTTCTGTGTCAGAAGACGCATCTAAACCAATAAGAACGTTGTCTGTAAGAATCGTGGCTGATCAAACAACAAGTAGTAATAAAAATATTGTGGTTAATGTTCCAAATGTTAGAAAACCAGTACCATTGTTTATTTTAATGAGAGCATTGGGTATTATTTCAGATAAAGATATTATTGAAACCTGTTTATTAGATATGAAAAAACACAAAGAGTTAATTGATTTATTTATTCCATCGGTTTATGATGCTGGTAATGTTTTTACGCAACAAGCAGCATTAAAATATATGGCTACATTAACAAAAGGTAAAACAATTAAACATGTGATGGGAATTTTAATGGATTATTTTTTGCCGCATATCGGGGAGCTTAATTTTAAGCACAAAGCCTTATATTTGGGATACATTGTAAAAAGATTACTTTTAGTATTTATAAAAGCTGAATTGCCAACTAATCGAGATAAATATAATGCGAAAAGAATTGAACACACTGGTATTTTATTGGCAGAGCTATTTCGTGAATATTATAAAAAAGAAATAGATGGTATACATTTAAAGATAGATAAAGAATATTTTTTTAAAAGAGGTTCAGCTTTATCATATCAAGATGAGAATTTTCCATCTTTATTTACAAAAAACAAAGATTTATTTTTCTCAGAAAAATTAGTTCAGGAAGGATTTAAAAAAGCTTTTAAAGGTAATTGGGGTGCTGAAGCACATACAAAACGCGTTGGTGTTGTCCAGAGTTTAAATAGACTTTCTTTTTTTTCATTTATGTGTCAATTAAGAAAAACAAATTTACAAATGGGTGACGCTGGTAAAATAATTGAACCAAGGTTAATAAACGCAACACAATATGGATTATTATGTCCATTACATTCACCTGATGGAGGTAATGTAGGATTACATAAACATTTATCCACATCTGTCCATATTACAAATGGTGTTAAAATTAAACCATATATTAATTATTTAAAAAAAATGAATATAATTTTAATTGAAGAATGTTCAAAATCAATGCTATCAAAATTAACAAAAATATTTATTAATGGGGGGTGGATTGGCTGTACAAAAGAACCTTCTGTTGTAGTGAATACAATGAGAATTCATAGAAGAAATAACTTAATATATCTATATTCAAGTATATTATTTGATATAAAAAGAAATGAGATTCAAATATGGCTTGACGCGGGAAGATTATGCAGACCATTATTTTATATTGATTTGGAAGGACCCAGTTTCAAAAGTAAGAAATTTATTAGTAAATTTAATACTGGAGATATTGGTTGGGATGAAATGATATGTGGCTTTAATAAAAAATTAAATGAGTTTGATAAATATGATATGTATCAACAACAAATAACAGACGAAGAACTAGCTGTAAACAGAGGTATCATAGATTATGTTGATGCGTCTGAAGGAGAAGGTATGATAATTATGAAATCCACAAACACTATTGAAAATTTAACAAATGAAACTCATATCGAAATACATCCATCTTTAACTTTGGGATTTATGGCAAACCAAATTATTTTCCCTGAAAATAATCCATATCCAAGAAATGCCTTTTCATGCGGACAAGCGAAACAGGGCGTATCTCTTTATAGCACAAATTTCCAAAATAGAATAGATAAAACAAGTTTAGTTTTAAATTATGGTCAGCTCCCATTAACAAAAAGCCGTTACTTAAAACATTTTACAAATGAAGAACACCCATACGGTGAAAATGCCATCGTGGCTATTATGTGTTATAGTGGATATAATGTAGAAGATGCCGTTATTATAAATGAAGGCTCTTTAAAAAGAGGGCTATTTTCAACTACATATTATAATGCGTATGAGGATAGAGAAGAATCAAGTAGTATATCAAATCAAAAAATAGATTCGACTTTTATGAATATCGAAGAAAATAATGTATTAAATATTCGAGAAGGTTATGATTATAGTAAATTAGATAAAACAACAGGACTAATAAAAGAAAATGTAATGTTAAATGAAAAAACAATAGTTATTGGAAAAGCTACAAATAGTTTAATCGAACCAGATATGTTTGTAGATGCTTCTGTAAAATGTAAAAAAGGACAAACCGGGTTAGTAGATAAATCTTTTATTACAGAAGGCGAAGAAGGACAAAGAATAGCGAAAGTTAGAGTTAGAGCCATGAGAATCCCTCAAATTGGTGATAAATTTTGTTCGAGAGCAGGTCAAAAGGGAACTATCGGTATTGTATTACCTGAATCAGAAATGCCTTTTACCGAAAATGGGTTAAAACCAGATATTATTGTAAATCCACATGCTATGCCTAGTCGCATGACCATTGGGCATTTGGTTGAAGCTTTAATTAGTAAAACAGCTAGTATTATTGGGGGTTCAGGCGATTGTACGGCATTTATTAATAAAGGTCCCAAAGACAAAATTTTTGGCAATGTTTTATCACAAAATGGATTTCATAAAAGTGGTAATGAAATATTATATAACGGTATGACAGGAGAACAATTAGAAACTGAAATATACATTGGACCTACATATTATTTAAGATTAAAACACATGCCAAAAGATAAAATTAATTACAGAGCAAGGGGTCCAAGAACTGTATTAACAAGACAAACTGTCGGTGGTAGAGCAAATGATGGTGGATTAAGAATAGGCGAAATGGACAGAGATTGTTTAATTGCTCATGGTATGAGTTCTTTTATAAAAGAATCAATGATGGTTCGTGGCGATCAATACTATATGGCAATATGTAACCAATCAGGAACGATAGCAGCATATAATGAAACAAGAAACCTTTTTTTAAGTCCCATGGCAGATGGTCCATTACAATATGTTGGTAATTTAGAAAATGATATGAATATTGTTAAGAAAAGTCAATATGGTAGAGATTTTAGTATTATAAAAGTGCCTTACGCATTTAAACTTTTAATGCAGGAATTAAAAACAATGAATATCCAAATGAGAATTATAACTGAAAACAATGTAGATAAGCTTACTACATTGGTAGATGGTGAAAAAGTACATAAAATAAAAATGAAAGATTCAACAAAGCCTAAGGTGGAAGCTGAACAGGGCGCTGATGCCGGCTTTCGTCCAGTTTCAGATGATATTTTACCGGTCGAACCAAATGCGCCGGTTGGTTCAAACACACCAGATTACGCTCCAGTTAGTCCTGATATGGTTGATTATCCCGAAGATATGTTTCCTGAATTACGCGAAAATATTAAGAAAGAAGGCGATGAAGAAGAATACGATGAAGACGCTGATTCCCTTGAACAATTTGAAGTTTATAATAATAATGTGGATATTTCGCCAGAACTAGAAAATTTATCTGAAAATCTACAAATAGGAGGAAAAGTCAAAATTAGAACTAAAAAAGGAATATCAAAAGGAAACTTTACTATATTGGGATATTCATTGAGAAGTAATGAATATACATTACAGGGTTTAGAAACGGGCGAGTTAGTGACAATAGACAAAAAATATGTTATTACAAAATTTTCATCTTTAGAAGATCCCAATAAATTAAAAATTAGTGAAGATATTAACTTAGAAGTTGACGAACTTCCATCTATTAAAAATGAGTTTAAAATAGAAATTAAAGATGATGCTGAATACTTTAATGAAGTAGCTCAGGAAGAAGGAGCTGAAGAATTTATGCCAAAGCCATTAAATTACGAGGACTTAACAAGTTTAAATCTAGGAGAGGGTAATGAAGAATATGATGAAGAAAATGATGAAGAAAATGATGAAGAAAATGAGGAAAAAGAAAAAAGAACAGTTCAAAAATTATCAGTTGATGATACAAACAAAAACCTAAGGCTTTTATCATATAAGGAAGATGAAAAAAATGAAGATGAAAAAAATGAAGATGATAAAGATGATTCAGGTAATTAGAAAAATAATTTCAAAGGCGGTATTAAATTGATTTTATATATTCATTAAAATATATAAAAATAAAAAGTTAATTATATAAAATGAGCCAAAAACAAAACAGTAAGACTATTTCACAAATAAACAAATCAAGAAATATTTTACTTGATATATTAGAGAAAAGAGGTTTTAAAACAAATGAGTATCGTGGTTTTGGTATTACTGGTATTCAGTCAATGTTTAATAATAAACAACTGGATATGCTATTAGAAAAAGAGAATGGAGATAAAATTTATGTTAAATATCATATTTCAAATAAAATAAGAGAAGCACATGTTTACGATTATATTGATGATTTGTTTCATTTAGAGGAAATATTATCACCGAATGATGAATTATTAATAATTATTAAAAATCAAAATATTAATAAAACTTTAGAAGAATTGATGGATTTTATTTATAAAAAGGATAAAATATTTATAAATATCGCATGTATTAAACATTATTTATTTAATATTTTAGATCATGAAATTGTCCCAGAACATAAAAAGTTAAATGATGATGAAAAACTAAAAATTTACGAAAAACTAAAAATTACGAAAGACAGCGAACTCCCTGAAATATCTAGATTTGATCCTGTAGCAAAAGCCATTGGATTAAGACCTGGTGAATTGTGTGAGATTACAAGACCATCTTCAAACTCAATCAAAGCAAAATATTGGAGATTATGTCAATAAAATATTTCAATATTATATATTATGGGAAAAAATATTTTTACTTTTTTAAATGATTCAAATAATAAGATAAACAATGGTAATGATGATTCTGGTAAAATAAAGGGTACTATTGAATATGAATTAGAAACTCAAGATGTTAGTGAAATGGACAAAATAATAAAAGAAACATATGATTTGTTAAAAGAAGTTAAGAAAAAAAAATCGGAATTATCGGATGAAAAATTAGAGGCTCCGCTGGATGGTGATTTAGCAAACTTTTTAGAAAATTATATTGAGACTGCTAATAATAATTATAAAAATTTACAATTAATACAAGATGATTTTAAAGATTTAAATTTAGACAAAAATGCAATATTCTCGGGAAAAAATAATAAATATAAAGAAAAGTATAGAAAATATTTAAATGCTATAAACAAAAGTAACGCATCACATATATTAAAAATAGATGTTTACGACAAAAACATAGAGGATAACATATATATAATGTATTATTTACTTTCATATGGTGTAATCGGTATGTTTATTTTTAAATTATTATATAAATAACTTTTCTTTATTTAATGTAAATAAGATGTCTTCAAGTCAAGGAATGAGATATGTAAAAAATAAAAGAAAATATAATAAATTATTTAAAAATAATATGCCTGAAGGTTTTTCTACGATTGAAGGAGCTGTAGGAACAGTTGATGTAAATGAAAAATTAAGAAACTTAGAACAAGAATATAATAAAGTCTTAAATAAATATACAGAAGCGTATGAAAAACTTGTAAAAACAAGGATGGTTCAGGATATAGATATTAGTAGTTTAAAAGGGAAAACAGCAAAATATGGTGGGGAAAATTATTTTGTTACAAATAGAGGTGTAATGAGAAAAATTCTTTCAACTGATTTTGCAAAAAATGAATGTCAACCACCTGAAAGAAATATTACCGAAGAACAGAAAAGAAAATTAATAGAAGGTGAGCCTATTCGATTTAAAGAATATGGAGATGGAACAAAATTATATCAAAAATGTACTGATGTATATGTGAAAGAAGGTGGTATTATAGTTAAAAATATGGAGGGGGAGGGTAATATGGGATGGGTTGATGATAAAGGAAAATTATATCAATTTAAAGACGCCAACGCACTACCACAAGGATGTAGATCAGCTTTTATTAAAAATATCCCCGATATAGCATATGCTTTACTATTAGAACATGGTGGAACAGATTTAGGACCACAAGATGAATGTTCTTTACACACATCGCCAGCTAGTACAGAAGTTGAAAAATTAAATGAAAGATTAATGGAAATAGCAGTAGAAATGCGTAATACTATAGGTACCGTCGAAACAGAATCTAGTCAAAATGATGTTAAACTAAGAGAAAATTCTACAAAAATAGATGAAGATATAGCAAAATTAAACTCACAGAAACAAATAATTAAAGAGTTGAAGAACGAGATTGTATCATTAGATGGTAATATAAGAGATAGTAGATATTTAGTTAGTTCTGAAAATCTTAAATATGTCAGTTGGGGGATTAGTTTAGCTACTTTAATAGGGATTATGATTTTTATTAAAAAATAATTTTGTATTATAAAAAATATAATATAAAATATATTTATATATGGATAGTATTTTTAAACATTTGTTTGAAAGTGATAGTAGAGATAAAAAAAATAAAAAGCATAAAAGTAGTAAAAGAAGTTCTTTACAAGGTATAAATTTATTAAATACAAGAAAAAATATTTATGACCGTTTAGAATTTAATTTATCAAACTACACATCTACAAATAAAATAGTTGAAGGAAATACAAATATGGGAAATAATGTAACAATTAATGGACAAGAAATAGATTTATCAAAATTTACAGCAGAGCAAAAAACAAATATAAAAAACATAGCTACAAATTTTACACAAAAAAAGGAAAGATATAATGAATTAATGGAAAGTTACAAAGATAAATATGCTACTTTTGTAAATGATTTTAATGAATTGAAAAAAGCTGTTTTTTCTTGTAAAACAAAATGTGAAACCGCGCATCAAAATGCCGAACAAATTAAAGCTTGTCAAGTTGGCTGTCATTTAGCTGGACCATATATTAAAGAATGTACAGATACATTTATTGCCACTGGAACAAATAGTTGCGAAACAACAGGCAAGCAAAAATGTCAAAATTTTGCTCCAAAAAGTGAAACACATAATTTAAATGTAATTGTAGATAAGAATCAAGTTTCATTATTAGATGGTTGTTGTGATTGTGGTGGTGGGAATTTTGGAAAACCAAAAATGAGTATGGGTGGTATTACTTATAGAAATTGTGATAGATTTGATAAAGATGAAAATGCGTCTGCTTGTAATACTAGTTTCAATAATTTCAAAAAACCTGAGATGGTTTCTTCATCAAAACCTATTGTTGAAAGGTATACTGAAATTGTAAAATTAAATGAAGACATGCTTAAAATAGCAGATGATCTTTTAGATTATACAAATAGATTAAAACAATATAATATTGACATTGCGAACTCTAGAAATGATATTATATCTAATTTTAGTGAAAATAGTTCAAGATTACAATATATAAAAGATGAAATAGCAAAATATACAAAATTAAAAACAAATACATTGGATATGATGGTTTCGGATGGTAAATTAAAATCTAAGGCCTATGAAATGAGAAGTTATGTTTGGTTAATTTTAGCAATAGCCTTTGGTGGAGCAGCCTTAAATCAAATAAGAAATAATTAAAATATTATATAATATATATTCATATTATATAATGGGTGGAAATCAAAATAATAATTATGCTGATAAATTAAAAGAAAAACATGAGAGAATTAAAAATGATTTATTAGAGCTAGCTGTTATAGAAACACATCTTTTTAATCAATTAGATGCGGTAGATAAATCAACAGCCAACGCGACATCAACAGAAAATAGAATAAAAGAGCATATTAATAGTTTAACAAATGTAAGAACAAGATTACTAGAAGATTTAAAAGGTGTTTATACAAATGCCAGAAATGATTTAAACACTAATACGGATCATTTACAAAATCAAACGGTAATGTCAAATCAATTACAAGAAGAATTAAAAAAAGCGGAAGAAACATTAAAACAATTAAAAGCAGAAAAAAATAATAAAACTAGATTAGCGCAAATTGGTGAATACGAGTTTGCGAAAAACGCAGAGCATAAAGGTATTTTAAAAACAATTGTTTATGGTTCATTAATAATATTAGTGTTATTTTTCTTAAATAAAAAAAATATTTTACCTGAAATGATTAGTAAAATTTTAATTGTAGCTACAACATCTATTATTTTATTGTTAATAATACAGCGATTATATTGGAATTTTAGAAGAAACAATATAGATTATAGTAAATTTTCACAACCAGATGTCCCCACCCCAATTGGAAATAGAAGAAAACCAACAGAATTTAAATTATCTGAATTATTAGGCTTAAAATGTGATGCCGATTTAAATGCTATAGCAAAACAAGAAGCATTAAAAGCAGCAACATCTCAAGCATCGGGAACAAGTGTTCAAGAAGTTGCTGGATTTACAAATTATAATACTGTATTTCCATCACAATCAAGTGGCAATTTGAAATATTCATCATTATAATATAATATATATTTTATATATATATATTATTATGCAAACCGAATCTAAAGCAGAAGTAGATAGAAGACAAGAAATAGCAGATATGACATATGCAGAATATTTATCAAATACAGAACAAGTTAAAAAAGATATGAGAACTATTGTGAAAGATAAAAATATTCCGGGTGTTGGTGAAATTTACGAAGTAGACGCAAATGATATTGTTGGAAATGCTTTTTCAAATACACAACTACACTTAGTCGGTATTATTCAACGTATAGAAAATATTAAAAAAGATATATTTTCTCATTTAATTTCAAGCGAACATTTAGATAAAGCTATACCATTTTATCAAAATAAAACAGAAGAATTAGATAATAAAATGAAGTATAAATTAATAGCAAAAGAAAAAGTTAATAGAAGAATGGTGAATTTTTATAATAAAGATTCTGAATTAAAAAAAGATATAATATATTATTTAAAAATGTTGTATGTTTTTTTTGTTTTGGGGTTTATTGCCCTGGTGATATATCGTAGAGAACACAAAAATAAAAAAATATGGGGATTTATCGGATTACTTTTTTTAATACCATTTTATGGTATCCATAAGATATATGTTTTTGTAATAGAAAACATTGGGCATTTTAAATTAGATATTTTATACATTTCTTTACTTATTACTATAGTTGCCATTATATTTGGAATTTTTAAATTAGGTGAATATTCTTTTAAAAAATCAAGTGAAAATATTATTGATGGTATATTAGATAAGTAAATTATTCATCATCTGTATCATAATCATCATATATAATTTCATAACCACGCCAACCCCTATCTTTATAAGAACCTAATTTTATATTAAGATAATCGACCAACTCCTGTGCCTTGGGTGGCTTTCTACTGTATTCACGCTTCCACCATTCTTTAAATTCATTAACAATATTTGTTTTAGATATTTTCTTTTTTGGATCAGATGACTCTTTAACTTTATCTGATACAAATTTAGCCAAATAATCTTGACTTTCTCTGTATTTCTTACTGGGTGCCAAAACTTCTTCACAATCTTTAACGATACCATTTGTTTTATTTACAATATCTATAAGCATAGCAGCAAATACAGGTGCCCAATCTATAAGTTTGGGTTCCAAATCTTTATCTTTTGCGAATTCATAATCTTTTGGGTCGGTACTAGGATTATCTACAAATTTAGACTCGAATTCTACAACACGAATTCTTCTCCATGTACCTTCATCGTTACTTTCAATGTCAAATAACGTATTTGTACAACATGCCATCTTAAACATGGGTGTAAATATAAAACTTGATTTATATAATTCTCTCGCTTGTATTGGGTCTCCACCAGTCAATTCTTTCATAATACCTTCGTTAATTTTGTCTCCTTTCGAAGGTTCATTCATTACCGCAAAACGAATGCCTTTTAGTTGAGCAACTTCTGATGAAGTTCCACCCAATCCTAATCTTTTTTGTGTAACCAAACTAATGGGAACAGTTCCTTTATAATCACCCATCGCTAGAGAAATTAATTTTACAAGCATTGATTTGCCATTACTTCCAACCCCAGTAAATAAATTAAAAGTTTGATTTTGATTTGTTCCCAACATTAGGGACGCTAAATACTCCCATATATATTTCCTTAAATTTTCATTTGGAAATAATTTTGCCATGAAATCATTAATAAGTGCTATGATAGGCTTGTATTCTTTTTTTGTAATATCCACATAATCAATTCCTGTAGATTTTGAAACATAATCTTCAGGAATTCCATCTCTAAACAACTTTTGTTCAAAATCATACACACCATTTTGAAAGCAAATCAAATAAGGATTTTCATCCAATTTTGTAATTAAATTTTTATCATAATGTAATTCTTTCGACTCTGTTAAAATTTGATTTTTCTTTGGAGCATCCTTAAGCCTCATTGATATTTTATTATATACAGCCGCTTGAGAGGTTAAATTATCCTGCAATTCAGCAGACATATTATCATCCGAACGAATTTTAGCTATAATTTCATTTTGTTTAAATATAAACATTGTTGATACAACACTTGAATATTTTTCTCTTAATCCTGTACCACATTCTGATTCAACCCATCTATGATTATTAAAAGCATACCATAAATTACTTTTAATACCTATGCATCGGTATCTATCATAGTATAAATGTTTAATTAATTTTGCTATATCATGGTCTGAACCAGAACCTGTAAGTGTATTTTCAATATAATGATTAGTGCTATTATTTCTAATAATTTCATAATTTTCAGAATTATTTGTCCTTGCCCAATGTCGAATTGAACCTTCTGTTAAACCTTTATTTTTCCCATCTTCCCACATTTTGTATATTTTTCCTATATTGATTGTATCATTCCAATCAAATTCTTTTGACTGTGATGACCATTTTAAAAAGAATGGATACAACATATCATTTGTATTTTTACAAGCCCACAATACCCTTACCCATTCTGTGAATGGTTCATAATATTTATCATCTAAACATTTCATCATATATTCATTTAATTCCTTAATTTTTTCAGTTTTACTGGAATTATTATTCTCCAAAATAAGTGTTATCATATTATCACAAGCTTCTTCTGTAAAAATTTTCTTAAAATTATCATATAACAAACTCTGTCCTAATATTTTATTTGATGATGATTGTAAAATAATTGAATTTGTAGTTTTGACTACCCTCTTATTTTTTTTAGCATAATTATCAAACTCATCTTTAAATTTATCTGATATTTCTAATTCATCATATTTTTGATTTCTAATTAAAAGCTTTTCAAATGTTTTTTTTATACTCTCATCCGAAAGACCCAATTCTTCTATTTCGTAATCACCATCTGATACATTTACTATGTACTTTGATAACAATTTATATGGTTCGCCTCCCGGTTTTTTACTACCTAGTAAAAGCCATCCTGTATGACCACTTGAAATGCTTTTATCAAAAATATCATCGACACTATTTTTAAATTCAATTCCACTTTCTGTAAAAATTTCATTAAATATCTTATTTTTAATATTATCTCTAAGAAATAGCTGCTTATTATGCTTACACATTAAATTTATTTGAATATGTAACCCATCTTTACTAAAGTTTTCTGTAATTGAAATATTATCTTTAATTGAAACATAAATTTCAAAATTTTCAATATTTTCCATATTAAACAACTTGGTTATTTGCTCACAATACATATCTACTATATCGGTTATGATTGTTTCATCAATAATTCTCTCTGTTTGGCTTTTTTCAAACTTAAAATCTAAGTCGATTAAAATAGGTCCGCCATTTTCTCTATCTTGTAACTCAGTTAGATATTCACCACCCTTTTTATCAAAAACATGCTTACAATATAATTTTTTGAAAAGTTTGAATTCTTTATCATTTGTGTAATCAATAAAATATGACCCTCCTCTAATATTTAATGTTTGATTTCCAATACGTGCATGGGTTGGTTTATTCTCTTTTTTTGATACAGAATTTATCAAATACTCTTTTAAAGTCGAGCATGACATATATATCGGTTATAATATTTTAATTTTAAACTTTTTTACAAAATATTTTATTTCAATTTTTTTAAACATATTATTTAATGTGCTTAAAAATTTCTTATTGTTTTATAATTAGATGAATAAAAATAATCAAAGGCGATTATTAAAAGATGTTGTTGAGCTAATCAAATCTCCTCTAAGCGACAATGGTATATATTATCAACATAATGAGGAAAATATGTTACAAGGTCACGCTTTAATTATTGGTCCTGGGGAGACATTATACAATTATGGTTACTATCTATTTGAATTTAATTTTTCTAAAAAATATCCATTTGAGCCACCAAAAGTAATTTATCTAACAAACGAACACGATATTAGATTTCATCCAAATTTATATAGAAACGGTAAGGTTTGTTTGTCTTTATTGAATACATGGCGTGGCGAACAATGGACATCTTGTCAAACAATTCGCACGATTTTATTAAATTTAGTTACATTGTTTCATAATAAACCCCTTTTAAATGAACCTGGTATTAAAGAAGATTACAAATATTTTAAAGATTATAATAGAATGATTAAATTTTCAAATTATAATACAGCAGTACTATCTGTTATTAAAGAAAAAATTTATAAACCTATTAGTCAAAAATTTAGTGATGTTATTAAAGAAAATTATCTTAAAAATAAAGATAAAATTTTAGAACATTTGATACAATTAAAAGAATCTGAAAAAATAGAAAAAATTTCCATAGGGATATATAGTAGTATGACATGTTACATAGATTATAATAAATTGTATGATTTATTTCTAGAATATAACATGTGTTTATGATATTATTTTTTAAATTGAAAAATAATAAAAATATAATAATATATATTAATTATAATATGCATTTCTGTGAAAAATGTGGTAATATGTTTTATCTTAAAATAAGTGATGAAGTTGATAGTCAATTACTTTACTATTGTAGAAAATGTGGAAATAAAAGTGATAATCCCGTTGATAGTGAATCAAATGAATTATGTGTTTCAAAAACACATATAAAAAAAACAACACAAAGTTATAAAAATATAATAAATAGTTATACAAAATTGGACCCTACTCTACCAAGGCTAACAAATATGAAATGTCCAAACCCCGAGTGTAAAAATATATCAAAAGAAAGGGGCGCCGAAGAAAAGGGTGGCGAAGAAAAGGGTGGCGAAAATGAAATTATATATATTAGATATGACAATGATAATATGAAATATATTTATTTATGTACAAATTGCGATTATACATGGTTGAATAATTAAAATGAAAAATAATTAAATTGAAAAAAAAAATAATTAAATAATAAATTAATAGCTTATTAAAGTATATATGGGGGAATCAAAATTAAATATATCCGAAGAAAATACATTTTTTAAAGAATTACAAGAAAATAATGAACAAGCAGCAATTGATGTTGAATTATCATCAGATGAAGACGATGATACTGATATAAATAATATTTACGATTATATTGAAAATGATATTTTGTGTAAATATCATCCTGAAATAAAACAAATTAATCATTTAGAGCTAGATTCCAAAATAAAAATACAAAGAATAGATAATGTTATTAAAGATGAAAATCATACAACAATACCCATTATGACGAGATATGAAAAAGCAAAAATTTTAGGATTAAGGTCGTCTCAAATTAATTCAGGTGCTGACGTTTTTATAGAAGTACCTCCTGGAATAATTGACGGTATTACTATAGCAAAAATGGAATTAGATGCTAAAAAAATACCATTTATTATACGAAGACCATTGCCAAATGGTAAAAGTGAATATTGGGATATTAAAGATTTAGAGATACTCGATTAAAATATAAAATTATATTTAATTATTTAATAATATAATTTTATCGGAAAGGTCTTTTAGAATTATTAGACAATATAGTATAAATTTGTTTGTTTGTTGAATTTGTTGAGTTCGGAAATAAATTACCTGTTTTTTTTGTATTTTTATTTCTACAATAATTAGAATTATTAAGAGGTTTATATAGTTTTGTGTTTTCTGTTGTGTTATTATACCTTCCAAATGGAAAATTATTATTTTCACAAACTAATATTTCTCTCTCTACATAATCTGTACCCAATGATTCTGTTTCCCATGTAAGTAAACAACGTACTTTGTAAGAAGCTACTATAAAAGGTGTAGGTGTGGTGTCAAGATAAGTTTTATTTGTAGTTGTTGCCAATAAAGTATAATCTTTATTTCCTTGTTTCCTCCATATTTCATAAGTAATTAATACCGTTGTGTTATCATTAGAAAAATCCCAAGATAAATAAACATTTCTGCCATTTTGTACAGATATTTGTAAGTTAAAAATTTTGGTAATGTTAACAACATTTACAGTTACTTTTTCTGTAGTTATCCCCGTAAAAGCACCACTCGGATCTACATTATCTTGACCAAAATTATATTCTTGAATAAAAGAATTAATTTCACCTTGTCCAATTTTTGTTCTAATACTATTATCTGGTACTGTAATTTTAAATTGTAAATTTTCAATATTTAAACTTGATTGTCTATTGATAACGAGATTAAGAGATGGGTCTTTTCCCACTAAAAATTCATTAAATGAATTATCTGTTGTTGTCGATTCCGATTTCCCAATAGTATTTAATGTATTTATATTTAAAATAGTCTTTCCATCTACATTTACAATTTGACTAGGTACTCCACCAAATGGTCTTTTGGTTGTATCATCACCAATATTATAATTATAATATTTATCTGTTATCATATCATTTAAAAATTCATTTGTAATATTATTTTGAAATTGAAATAATATATAATAGTCTTGCGGGATAGTATTAGTCGTTGTTTTTTTATGCTCTAATTTGAAAAAACTATCATTTGTTGGAAAGTATAATAAATTACCCGAGGAATCTATTTTAAATGTTCTTTGGGGAAAATCTCTAACTAAATTATAATTTGAATTAATATCGTCTACTTCTCCTATAATCTTATTACTACAAATATCACGGAAACCTAAAGGATGACTAGAATCTTTTTTTGATAATTTATATTGAATGTATGGTGAATCTGTTTTTGAATAAGAAAACCAATTTTTATAATGTTCTATTTCAAGCGTATAATCGCAATACTTTCGTATATCTAATGAAAGAAAATCAAATGTTTCAAAATCATAACTATTTTCACTTCTTGGAGCTACAAATTTATTAGTAACCTGTCTAAAATATAAATCAATTATCTCATGTGGCTTAGTTTGAAATAAACCAAAATTATTAATATTATTACTATACCACGAATCAATTGTTCTTATACCATAAATTTTAATATTGCTTATATCTACAATATCTGTACCTTGAACTAATGAATAATAATCATAATTTTTTATTTGTTTAATATCTGTATTTATTTTTACCTGAAATAATCTAATTGTCGAATCAGCATTATTATCAAAAAAACCTACTAAGAAAGGTCTATCATTATGATGATTTGTATAATAATTACCACTTTTTCCTCTATTTATATTTCCAGAATAATCTAGAGGTTCAAATAAAAATAATTCATTATTATTATCTACAACATTATTAATTTTTAGAGTTGTTGTTAATGGTAATTTTTTCCTAGCAAAAGCTATATTTATATTTAAAGGATCATTGGGATTATAACCAATATAATCCTCATTTAATCCTACCCACCCACTTGTAGCGCTACTAGTAGATGTCGCATTCCTATAATTTGATACTAATGTTGATGATGAAATAGGGGTAGATATTATTCT
>CESO01027399.1_pt1 | contig 26081 bp, 43 predicted proteins | sample 356341 | NCBI WGS metagenome assembly CESO01 (sample SAMEA2621812, study PRJEB7988) | marine metagenome | biome: marine biome (ENVO:00000447); feature: deep chlorophyll maximum layer (ENVO:xxxxxxxx); material: "saline water (ENVO:00002010), including plankton (ENVO:xxxxxxxx)" | depth 35 m | reverse complement strand
CAGTCTATTGGACAACTCAGACTTTAGATCTCTCCTCGCTAATATCGACTGAAGATCCCGATGTGTAAGGATCAGCTTAGGCATTAGTCGAAATCATCCCGAATCTTGAATTTAACAAGGTCGTAAACGGTTTGCTTGCCGCCACCAGAAAAGGTGATTTCGATCTCGCCTTCATACTGACCAGCCGAAGCAAAGGTCGTGGCACTGAAGTCAGTAACGCAAATGCCGCCTTGTCCGTTAGAGACTGAGCACGTTCTCGTATCAGCGAGAGTTGTTTCACCAAGCTGACGAATTCTGAGTTTTACGGTAGCTCCGGTTATATCAATGGGTGCCCAAGTGTCGCTATTCTCCTCATCGAGAACCTGACCCGCTGCTGCGGTGTTTTTGTCTTTGAGCGTAAGCGTTAGCTCTGGAAGGGTGTCGCCTACCACCAAGCTCAACGTATCGGAATAAGCCATTACATGAACTCCCTATAACGAACCTTCAGGGTTCCACCAGAAAAACCGTACTTCACTTGCCGGACCGTTCTACCCACCTCTCGCTCGAACAATTGCTTGTTCATGCTTGCGGCACCTGGGTTGGTGAATGGTTGGTTGGGCATCATTTGAAGGCGGTACAGCGCCCCTTGAGCAATCGTCTCTCTATGCTCTTTACCAACGAAGTCAGGAACGCTTGTTGATGAGGAGGATGGCTTGAGGGAGTAAAGAACCCTGAACGTATCCGCAGTCGATGGGATTGGTGCCACAAAGAAGGATGAATTATCCCTTTGCGAATAGTACTTGGGGGTGCCTCTTTGTGTTTCGTCGCCTAATTTTTCGAGCAGCTCGTTGAAGCTAACCGGCTGTAGCTTCTTCTGATCAGCGAAGACGTCAGTGATGTAGTTCATCTCGGTGCCAGTGGGTACGGTAACTTCGTACTCATTGATCCCCGCGATAACCGCAACTTGCTCTGGCTCTGGAATGTACACGCCAGTGCGCTTACAGAACTCAATGGCTGAGTCCCGTATCGCTCTTTCAATCAGAAAGTCAGGAGCACCCTGAGTCTCTGGTCGCACATACAAACTAAAGTCAGAGTACTTCACTACATACGTCCCGCGTTAACGTCCGGCGATGAGGGCATGGGCGTAACCGCTGCGTCTACTTGGGTCTTAACTCCAAGCGCATTAGTAAATCCTTGGTAGTGCATCATTGATCTCTGAGCATTACCCGCGAACTCGCTATCCTTCTGGTATGCGCGATACAGGATGTAGTCCAGAATTGCATTTGCGTATACATCATCCAAGCTGATAACCGTCGTATCTGAAGAGAAGTTGCTTATAGAAATGTCGGTTGGAGCCGCGCTATAAACAATTTCAAGATTAAAAGCGGTGGTTGCTTTTGGATACACATAGAAATGCTTAGGGTCCGCCGGATCAAAGATAAAGTGTTCAATTTTCCGAGTGCCATCGGCAGTTGTTTCGTGCCAATTGGGAAGGGTCTCATCTAGGATCTTGCGATCAACCTGAGTGATTGCGCGACCAGCAACATTGCGAACAACGTCAACTAACCGAAGTCCGGTTGTCGGGATTGTTTGCTTGCTGCCAGCAACACAGGTGAAATTATTGACATTCTGCATGTTCGCATCAGGACGATGCAGTACGACTTCTTTTTGAGCGTCATTAAAAAACTTGAGCAGCTCATCATTTGGGAAGCGCACGTTGGTGCTATCCTGAAGGATAATTGATGCGCGACCCAAAATATCTACGACCTTAGTTGTCGCCATCTTCTGTCTCCCATTCGATTACTTCGAGATCTGGGTTATTGCCAAATATCGGGTCATAGCTGAACTCGTTACCCGTGAAGATGTTCCTAACAGTCTTAGGGGTTCTAATCTTTGGAGCAGCTACTGGGTTCTCTTTTTCATCTTCGAGACGAGCCAGTTGATCCTGAAGCTCAGACAGTTTTAGTCTGCGATCCAGCTTCACATCAAACTTCTCTTTAGCTTCTTCAAAGATCTGATCTTTTTCGGTCTTGTCAGCCATTCTTTGTTCCTAATAAAAGAAAGGGGGAGGAGAACCCTCCCCCAAACTAGAGGACTACTACGTCCACTTACCTACGACTAGTGCGTCAGGAGTAACGACCTTGGAGCCGTATACTTTTAGACCGCGCACTTGGTCACCAAAGGTAGTCTCCATACGAACAGTTTCAGCATTTGTGAACTGAGACGCGAAAGAGATTGCCTTGGGATGACCCGCGAGAACGTGGGTATAGCCACTGTCAGAGCCTGATCCTGGGGTATACAGCATGTTGCTTTGGTAAACCGTGAAACGGTCAACCATGCCAACCTTGCCGTTACGCAAAGGAGAGGTGTCATCGCCAGTCAAGTAAGCTTGACGAAGCTCAGACTGCTTCAACAAAGAAACAAACTCAGGAGAAAGAACGATGAATCGACCTTCTTCTGGGATGTTCAAGTTGTCTAATGCAGTAGACATGCTCAGGATGCTGGTCAAGATGTTTGAAGCACTAATGGTGGTCTGGCTACCAGTAGTGGTAGCGCCAGTCGCAACATTTGCTAAAACGTCTGTCTCAACAGCTACACGCATACCTTCGGAGGCATCGCCACTAGCAGCTTCGAGCAAGCTGATGTCGGCTTGTGCAGCCAATACATCGTCAACCTTAAAGCTGTAGTACTTAGCTTTGTCGATCAACAACTCAACTTTAGCTGTGGTCAGCTCTTGAGTTGTGATTGAACCAGCGTAGTCGTTGATGGTTACGGCAGGAACTGTACGAATAACAACCTTTTCGCCTTGACCAGAGATTTCGCCCTCGTAGTCGGTATTTGAAATGGCTGGCAGTACAGACTGCTTGTAGAATTTAGCTTGCAGGAGCTTGCTAAAAATTTCAGGGATAAAGTTGACTTCAGAAGTCGTACCCGTAGAGAAAAATGAAAAACTCATGTTAAAAAATCCTCACACAAGAGATTGTATTAACGGCGAATTCTTCCTTGGTTTTGGGCTTCTAAGATCTCTGCTTGGTGCTTCTCGAATACATCGTTAGGCATGCGCATAATCTCATCAACCGTCCAAGTCTTTCTTTCGCCAGTTGCATTCGCCTTTCGAGCTTTAGGCATCTTCGGTTCAGCAACCGCTTTTGCTCGCTCAAGAGACGACTCTTGCGGCGTTGGAGCTTTGACCCCTAGATCTTCTTTGAACTGTGACAAGACAGCGTTCACATCGTTAGATGTACCAGAGTTAATCCACTCCTGAATCTGAACGTCTTGACTGTCTAGCCATAACGCCCAATCCGACGTTTGAGTTATATCCTCAACGTCTGGGTGGACTGCTCGTATCCGCTCGAAGTGAGCGTCTTGAGCTTGCCTCTGAACATCTTCTAGTGCTCGTTGTTCCTGCGCAGCCAAAGCATCTCTCTGGTTCTGCATCTCCTCTTGCGTCCGAGTAAGCTCGTCCAACACTGGTGCAAAGTCGGGATAATCCTCCCGTAGTTGTTGCAACTGCGCGTTGTCTCGCTTGCTCTCTGCAAGCTGACTCTTCAAATCAGTTAGCGTTTGAACTAAATCCGCGTTCTGCTTCCTTAGCTCTGATGCCTCTTGAGTCGCATGAGTCATCTTCGCCTGAGCACCCTTCATCGCACGTTCAGCTTTTTCTAAAGCTGTCTCTAGTTCGGAGGCTTCGCCGCCTGTCTCCTCACTAGGAACCTCATCCGCCTTTGTCTCCGCCATGTCCACAGGTTCTGTGGGGGCTTCTTGAATCATTTCCTCCGGCTCTTCCTGAGTGTCCGCTGCCACGGGTTCAAGTTGTCCTTTCGTCATCTGATCCAACAACTCACGGGCTTCCGCTTCCAGTTGCTCTGGGTCATTTCTAGCCATATTTTTCCTCACGAGTCCGCTAGGGATGTTCGTTTCAGTCGATCACGGATAGTCCTCTCGGAGTCCGTGATTTTTCAAGAACAGCTTTCGCTGTATCTTCTAGTTCAAGCATGAATCGAAGTTCGGAAACCCGACCTTGCTCGAACCGAAAATTCTTTTCGTCTGCTTGCTCTAATCGCTGTTGAGCGTCTTCGAGCCTGTTATGCAACAGGTCCGAGACCAAGCTCCATTGGGTCTGGCTCCTGAGCCATAGGACCGCTTGGGCTTGCTCCAGCGAGAGCTTGATTTTGGATTGCTTGCTCAGCCGCCAACCTCTCTTCAGACTTAATTACTTCATCAGGATCAATATCCATCGACTGCGCGATATCACGCAGAAGCTGATTACGATCCACTAAAGCCGCATCCATGGGGTTAGAGACCAAAGACAAGAATTGGAGAAGTCTTTGGGATTGCACTTCCTTTTGAACCAGAGCAGTGCTGCCTCTGGGGATGATCTTGAGATCACCCTTAGCCTTCTCATTGGTTCCGAACTCCATATTGAAGTGGAACAAAGCCTCGATCATAGGCTCCAACAAGAAGTCATCGATGTTCTTAATGGTGCTTTTCAGTGCGACATTAGCCGCGCCCATCAACATCGATATACCTGTCGCAGTTTTATTCAAACTACGAGTTTGCTCCCCGTGAGTATAACTTGGGAGCGACGTTGTTTCATCAGCAAATCTTCTAAATAATTCAACGATTTGGTTCAATCCGTTAGCGTTTGCTATGGGCTGATACCATCGAACCGCTGGCATAGATCCGTCACCACCTTCGCGCAAAAACACACGCCAAGGATGGATGTCAGTCGGGTCTTCACCAGCGGCTAGAAGATCTGTGTTTACTTCCACCATGGGACCGGAACTCAACGCCAAGTTGTCGATCCAAATACGAGTCGCTGCATTCATCGTGACCTGAGAGTCACGCATCATTCGAGGTACGCCAGTACCCCAGAACTGATGGGGGCTGCGCTCGTAGGGGAAAACGTGATACGGCATCTTGTACCCTGAGATAGGGTTCAACATGACCTTGAGCACCTTGCCCCCGCACATCCACACACAGGTGCTGAAGTCATCAGACTTATCAGCATCTTCGGGGATCTCTATGCCGTGCTCTTCTAATTCATAACCATCGATATCACCCCAATACTCTGTTACTTCAAAGCGATGGCTTTCCGCGTGTTCATGAATGCCAGCGATACGGCGACGAGTGCGCTCGTGATCTTCTTCGGTGTGGTTGCCGCGACGATTATTCTTCAACAAATACCTAACTATCTCCCCATCGAATCCTGGGAGATCTGCTAGATCACGGAACTGGCGGCGGGTTAAAACGTGGCGGCGGAACAATCCATCGCAATCGGATAAATTCGTGCAGTAGGGGTCTGGATAGAGATCAAAAATACTAACACTCTCCACCTCTGGCATGGCTTGCTCTACTTGAGCTAATGCAAATCCGGTTTGTCCCGTTGTGGGGTCGAGTACTTTTGAATAACTTTGCTTGCGATCAATGCGAACAGTACCAGCTTTGACTGCACCTGACCCGAAAATACATGCCTCAAGGATAGATTCTTTTAGCTTTTGCTCAGCGTTAGATTCTTGAAGCTGATCGTGAATAACCGTGGTCATTTCTTCAGAAGCTTCATGGGCAATGTCTTTCTCAGCCTCAAGGAACTCTGACTCTAACTCCTGCATTCTCGCCATGATCAAGTCTTGATTCATCATGGGGTCCATGCCAGAAGCTTGGATAATCTCTTGCGTTGCCATCTCCCGCATCTGCATTGCTTTGAGCGGGTCAATCTGAGGAATAGCGGTTGGCTCTACCGCGAAAAACGCATCACCGTGCTGGAACAATAGGTCCACAATACGGCTATATGCAGCCATAACTTTGGTTCGCGTTAATCCCACAAACACTTTAGAACGGGCACCGGACTCGTTCAGGCGAGCTAATACATCAGGCTCGTACATCCCCTGAAACTGGCGAAGGTCTTTCAACCACTCGTTCTCAGTTTCTTTGCGAGCATCTTTGTATTCTTGGTAGACAGCAGACAGCCGAGACCCTAGACTCAATAGTTCTTGGTCTTGGGTACCATCAAGCTCTTCTTCTACTACGTCGAGTTGGACTTCGCTCATCTAATATCCTGCAACCGAATCAACCGAGTTGAATCGTTTCTGAATAATCGGCGCACGAGGGCGCGGCATACTTGCTAGTCCATGCAGGGCGATGGCGAACGCCATCACGCGATCATCATAACAGCCTTGTTGTGAATTAAAAGCTCCTTTTTCATCAATAACATAGGTGCGTAATTCGTTTATTAGCTCCTGATCTGCGATTCCACTTTCGCCTTGTCGGAGCAGCGCAGCAAGATTGTCGATGATCAGCGGTTTCGTTTTTGAGGTGGTGAGAAAACCACCGCGCTTTGTCAGCTTGTCGCCATACGCTCCATCTACGCTGGACTCTACAAAAAGGTTTGGATACCCCAGCTCCTGCAAGCGTCTCAGTGTAGTCAGACCGTGGTTGTTTCTTTCCACAATCACATAAGCATTGTTGAACCGCTCACCCAAAGCGCCAATAGCATTACCCCACTCGAAGGGATCGATATGCCCATGCCAGCAAGCCACTTGCCTACCTAAGCTGTCCAAGACCTGAGCAACACTGTAGTCGCCATAAGACAACCCTTCGGCTACGTCCACACCAATAACATAGGACTCATCTCGGCTCGGCGGGAACCACTCTTTGTATGGACCGCTACTGTGAGGAGATAGAGCACCGTTCCGGTAATCGCCTCGGAAGTCTGGCGTGTAGCACTCGACTTCTGCTTGCTGAAGAGCTGTATCCTCCACAAAGCATCTACCGCTCGTTAAGAAGCTCTCAAGGGGCGTGGAGGGGTACTCTTGCTTAAAGAGGTCAGAACTACCTAACTCATCTAACTTAGCCCTGCGGAAGCATAGCTGCGCGTCTGAGAGGTTATAGGTTTTAGCGAGCTTGTACTCTTCAGGTGTTGCCTCGAAGTAAGGGCTAGGTTTGCGCACATACTCCGGCATCCAGAACCAAGGTACAAAACAAACAACCCACTCAGTCTCGCCCCTCAGAGATTTCATGCATTGATCATAAAACCATCCACCAGCCCCGTTAGCTGTGGACTCCAAAATTACTTCAGACTTCTGACCGCCTACTGTTTGGAGTAGACCGGCAACGATATCCGCTCCTTGGGGATAGAACGCTACTTCTGATCCGTGGACGAATCGGTTTGTTTGACCGCGTCCCGTTTGAGTTGATCTTGCCGTTCCCACGCGGTAACGGGAGTTAAGACCGTCAAACACGAGCGTCTGTGCGCTCTGCGAACTAATAGGCGGTTGAAAGGCTGGATGAGGTACGTTGTCATAAAAGAACTTAACCATGTTAAAAATCGAGTTAGTCGATTCAGCCAAGTGTGATAGAACGAAGGCATTTGCATTGCGGTTTTGGGTAATCCTCCAAAAGTATCTGCCCTCAACATAGGTGCTGATCCCTACCTGTCGGGCTTTCAAACAAAGCGCCCGAATCCTGCCTGTTTCAGCGAGCTGGTCTTCGAGCTGTTGATGGACAGCGATCTGTCCTGGGTTCAGCCTAAATGGCTGGATATCACCTTCCTTGGTGATGACCTTCAATATATTTTTTGCGTAAAGCGGGAAGTCCCCCTTTAGCTTTCGAGCAGCGTCTTCAAGCTTCATTGTTCTTACTCACAGCCTTAGCCCAGAACAAAAACATCTCCGCATCTAACGTGTTGCGCATCATGTTCACTCGTGCGCAGACCAATCGGACATTGTTTCTGGTATAACCAAGGCTGTTGTCCATCCTGTCTATAGACGCAGAAAACTCAAAGTTCTCCATAGAGTGAGTCATCGGGAACCCCGTGACAGCACATTCGCCGTTTTGGTCTTTCCAAATTTCCATTGCGTCATCTATCGTAAACTCGAAAACCAAGCCTTTTTTCTTGGCGCGGTGCCTCGCAATGTTTATTCGGTCTCGGAGATAGAGGTTGATGCTCTTAGCGGCAGACTTCTTAGCGGACTCCCACTTACAGGCGGCACACTGATCCCTGTCTGGTAGAACATCTAAAGACCCGCAAATGGCGCACTTACGATTTTTATCGTCCATTCTTCGCCTTTGGTCATTTGTTCAAATTTACCAATAGCCGCTTTGGACGAGCTGACAGCGATGGTGTCACCCATCAGATCCATACCTAGTCCTATGCAACCCTGCACATCTTTACTAAAGTTAGCGACATGGATCAGGATGTGAGTTCGATCCGGTACATCCTTTATGTGCCATGTTTCGCCAAATCGCGGAGAAGTCCGCCACCCCATCTCGTACTCCCCTTCAGGGATACAAGACACATTGGGAGCGTTCTCTAACCACGGACGCTCAATGCTGTAGAACTTATGGTTATCGATATTGATCACGCCCAACGTACCGGAGGGGTGATAGCAGAATCTCTCCATCAGTATTTCACCCACGCTTGGCTTCCTTCTTCTTTCCAAAGATCCGGTCATAGTTGTCAGAAAACTTCTTATTATCTGTAGGGCGGCGGAGATCACCTTTCCCATAGAATGTTTCCTTGTGATCGCAACGAGACTTCTTCATTTTGATTTCTTAGGCGCTTTCTTCTTTTGCTTCGGCTTTGTCTTAGCCATCGGCTTCTTGCCATAACTCTTTCCGTAACCCACGAGAGATCCTCCTACTTTCTTGATTTAGCGCCGGAACACTTCCAGCGTTTGCGAGATAGATTGTTTGGTGTGTTGGGGTCGTTCTGCTTCTTCTTAGGCAAACGCTTCTTTATCCCGAGACTGCGAGCGCAGTAAGAGTCGCCCTTGCTAGTTCCAGGCTTAACACGCCTACTGCCATCTTTGGCTTTACCAGCTTGACCGTAGGAGACCTTCTTGCCTGACGCCGTGACCTTGACCTTGGCTTTCCCTCTGGCTGGCTTCGCCATTACTTCGTCCTCTTGTGGGTGTAACTAATCTTCTTGCTGCTGGTCTTGGATCGCTTGAACTTGGCTTTCTCTTTGGGGGACATCTCAGAGGCGGTCTTGGGTGTCTTGGCGGATACCCGCTTGGTGGGTCTACAAGCTGGGTAGCTCTTACGCTTGTCCTTCTTACCGGAACGCCCACACTTCTTGCCTGTCTTAATGTCGCGCCAGTCTTCTTTGAACCAGCGTGTTAGCCCACCATCACTTTTTGCCACTCTTCTTCACCGTCTTGTATTTGCCGCCACGCCTCTTGTACTCCTGAACAAGCCAGCCATTCGCATATGCACTGGGGTAAACCTTAAACTTCTTCTTCGCAGCCGCCTTCACACGCGCATACAGCGCCTTATCGGTTGGTTCATTTCTTGCCACGAGAACCCCGCTTGCTTGTTACTTCTTCCCTGAGCGCTTTCGCTTTTGATCTTTTAGACAACTCGTTCAAATGGAAGAGCTGCTTGCTGTTTTTGGTGTGGCGAGCGCCTGAATGAACCTCGCCACTCGGCATTTTGTGGGTTCCGCCCTTGTGAAGGGTTCCGTCCTTGAAGTAATGCGGTACGCCCTTTGCCATGTTCGCCACCCAATCTACTAATTATATTTATAATCTACTGATTATAAAACAAATTTGGTGGTTTAACGCAAGGACAGATCAGGATTAAAAGCCGGACCCAATCCGAGGGACAGCTTGTCCTAAACGAAGGGACAGCTCTTACGAATCGCACATTTATGTGTGTCCCAAACTGGGACTTTTGGCTTGTCTGTACCCCGAATCAGGACAGTACCCCCCACAGTCTGTCCCTTATCTTCGGATGTATTTAATTTACCAAGGGGTATTGGACCTACGGGTGATCCTCTTGTAGCAGGGAACGCAGTAATGTAGGTCATCCTCCGTAACCCACGCAGTCTTGCGGCAGTTTGCGCACTCAACTGGGAATTTCCTTTCCTCTTTTTTCTTGGTGGGTACTCTCATATTGACCGCCCCCTAATTTACGGGGTGCAGATGGGACACATTGTCCTCACGAGGCGCTCTGAAGAACATCTTAATGACGAACTCCAGGTCTTCTCGCATGAAGTAAGCGGTCTCTTCTACTGTGATGCAGTCCAGAAAAGGGGCTACGAACTCCAGAAAGCTGTCCTCGCTCATATCGAGGTACTCAGAAGCCGTTTCTACTCGCATCATATATTTATTCATTAGGTACTCTCATAAGCTATGCCCCCTACTTGGGTGAGTCCTTGTCAAAATAGGGTCTGGGAGATCGGATATGCCTCCATGGAGCCTGACTATTTTGCTTCGCCAAATCGCTCCATCTGGCACCCCTCCCCTAACGGTTTTGCAGAGGGATCGCGTCCTTTTTGACCCTGATCCGAGGCGGTTGTCCTATGAAGGGAGACCCTGCTCAGTGTAAGTCATTGATCTCTTTTGGCTTTTCTTCTTCGTCGAAGTCCAAATCAGCAAGAAACGTCCCTTCGAACTGCACAATCTCTTGTTTCTCTGGAGCAAAAGCGCCGAAGACCTTGCCTAGCACCTCTAATGCTCGGACTCTGGTTGCCTCGCCGTTCTCGTCATCGATGGCTTCCGCCGTGAGACGCTCAACCAGCCAAGCCACTTTGTCCTCTGTTCCGCTCATGATCTCGTCCCTTTTACGTTGAATCGCCTCTGCAATGTATGGTTTCGACAGGTTCTCGTTTGCCATCTGTCTAGCCGTATGTTCGCTATAACCTGCCCTGCGAGCCGCCTCAGCGCCGTTCTGGCACTCTAGGTACTCAACGATGAATCTTTCCTGCCGTGCTGTCAGGCGACGTTCTGGCGCTTCTACTGCCTCTACGTCTTCTTGATACTCATCCATAAGAGAATCCCGCATTGGTGGGTTTCGGTTTCTTTTCCCGCCTCAAAAAAAATGGGCTGCGCTGCTGACCACAGCCGCGAAGATGATCCAAGCGCTGCGCTCAACAATGACACCCTTGCCTGACCGTGCAGCCTGAGCCTCTGATGCTTCTCTGACCTGTTCCTCGATCAGATCCAGCCGGAACTCGTGCCGATTAACCCGCTGTTCGAACCCGTCCTGCCGCTCATCTATGCGAGCGAGCTGCGCCATTGTCTCGGCGAGTTTGTCGAGCTTCGACTCGATCCGATCCAGTCTGGTGATGCGGTCCATATGAGAATCTGCTGTGTCCATTTTGCGTCTGTTGATTTAAGAATTTGAAACTTTTTTCAATTTTCGCACAGAAATCGTTTGACCCCTACCGAAAACTCCTCTATCTTCCGCAGCCAGTCGGGTGCATTGCACCTGACTCGCACCCTAAGACCCATCCAGAGATGGCGAGGCGGAAAGCGTTACACCAAGCCACGGCGCACTAACAGCGCCAGTGTCCACACCTGAAGCTGGTGTGCTGATGAGGGCTACAGCAAGCCGAAACACAAACCGACAAGGAGTTCGAAATGAACGCACCTGAACTGAGCGATTACCTAAAAGCCTCTGAAGGCATCACCGCCATCAATCCCAAGCACCAGCGCCTTGTGACCAAGCTGGCACAAGCTCATCGCCGCGTTGACTTCCACGTTGACATGGCATCACTCGCTGCTGATCAGATCGACGAGGAGAACCCCAAGCTTTCTAAGATTTACGAGAAAGCGGAAAAACAACACCTTCGCGAAGAGGAAAAGTGGTTCGACAAAGCTCAAGATATCCAAGAAGAGCTGCCCCAGCGCGAAATTGCAAACACCGTTAAGCAACTGCTGGCAAACGTCAATTCGCAGGAAACCGAGACCGAGGAGGTAACCCTTCGTGTTGCCAATCGCAACGACCAGACGGGCTACGACGTTGCGTCCCTGCTGCCCAGCAACTACCGCGTCGTGCAGGTGAATGATGATTCAGTAATTGTCAGGGGTCGTGACCATGCCGGATGGACTGCCGAGGGGTATGTCATACCTCGCCTTGGGTCTGCCCTGCTTCACGCGACAGTGGAGGCGTCATGACCCCTTCCTGCTACACCAAACACCGAGACCGCAACGACTGCGTTGTCCGTGCTCTCGCCAACGCCGGTAACCTCGAATACGACGCAGCTTTCGAGCTGTGCCGCGAGGCTGGTCGAAAGGATGGCTGCGGCATGACCAGTACGGTCTGGGTGCCCGTGTTCGAGAGGGTGCTCAGCATGCAGCAAAGCGCCTACCTGAGCGACTTCAAGACCATCAAGTCGCTATCGCAAAAGCTCGCCCAGCGCGGCGGGACATATGTGGTTCAAGTCCGAGGTCACGTTGCGGCATTCCGCGACGGTGAGTGGCTCGACTGGATCGATAGCAACCGCAGACACCGTGTCCTTCGGGTCTGGGTGATCAATTCCAACTGATGAGTGCTGGGTGGTTCCCAGCCGAAACGCCGCGAGGCGTCTTGGAAAACCTTTTTGGGGTATGGCTCTGCGGCAACGTGGAGCCTCAACCGCATGCTCGGAGTCGGCAATTTCATAAACGATTGGAAGCGACTGCCCTGCCCCACCCTTAATCAATCGGAGCACCTACCATGGTCAAAGAAATCATTGTCACGATCAAATCAAACTACGGCACCGAAGCCGCATATCCAGTGTGCGAGCATGCAAAGCTGTTCGCTCGCATCGCGGGAACCAAGACCCTGACCATCGATACCATCGACAGTATCAAGGACATGGGAATCGGCATCGTTGTCGAGCATCAATCCCGCCTCGCCAACGCATTGGGAGCCAGAGCATGAAGGCTGTATTCCTAAGCATTGTCATTGGGTTCCTGCTCACACTGCTTGCCGGTGTTTGTATGGAGTTTGGTCTACTGTCCCCTGCGGTGTTTGCACTGTCATTCTGCGGGTGGATCGTTTCTTTTTTCGCCGCAATTATTTTTATTGCCGAGCGCACCTCAGGAGGTCGAGACCTCTAACCGCCACTGATGAGGCTCAAGAGAACGGAGCCGAAAAGTCAAAGGGTCAAAACCGTAAATTTTTTTGTCGGGTTTTGGCTCTTTAACTTCTGGAACTCATAAATCACATCTACTGATTGCAATACGCATTCAGGGGTGTATTATCACCACTGTCAGGCGCAATGCGCCTTCATACAAGGAAAGTACCATGGCAGCACGACGAGACATTCAGTCTGAAATCACAACCAAGATCATCGAGTTGATCGAGGAGCACGGCACCGGCTGGACCAAACCCTTCTCGGATCTTGGCGGCTCACCCACCAACGCACTCACCGGCAAGAAGTACCGTGGGCTTAACGCCTTCTGGCTTGGCTTGCTGGGCAAGACCCACGTTGCGACGTTCAAGCAGTGGCAGGAGCTGGGCGCTCAGGTCAAGAAGGGATCGAAGGGAACGGGTATCTCAGTCCCTATGATCATCAAGGACAAGGAGACCGACGCGGTCAAAGGAACTTGGTTCAAAGCCGCAACGGTATTTAGCTCTGATCAGGTCGAGGGCTGGGAGCCTCCCGCGCAGCCTGATCAAGTTGACCTCACCGAAGTGCTCGCCAACGTGGATGCATTTGTGTCCGCGACTGGTGCCGACGTTCGGTTCAGCTCTACCGGCGGCTGCTTCTTCAGACCTTCCGAGGACTATATTCACATGCTCCCTCGCGAGCAGTTCACCGGCACCGATACCAGCACCGCCACTGAGTGCTTCTACAGCACTGAGCTGCACGAGCTGGTCCATTGGTCAGGTCACAAGTCGCGCCTTGATCGCCTCGAACTCAAGAACCGAAACGGTTACGCATTCGAGGAGCTGGTCGCTGAGATTGGCTCCGCGATTCTCTGCACTGACCTTGGTGTGAGCACTGAGCCTCGCGCCGATCACGCGCAGTACATCGCGAGCTGGCTGCAAGCCCTGAAGGGCGACAAGCAGTTCATCTTCAAGGCAGCAGCCCAAGCCCAGAAAGCCGTGGATTTTCTCCATGGCTTGCAGGGTGCGCAGCAGGAGGTCGCAGCATAGAAAGCCGAAACGCCGCGAGGCGTCATCCCAAGGTGAACTCTTGGGGTCTGATGAGGCAGTTCCTCGAATCGTCTACCAAGGAAGTAAACAAACATGGACGAGATATTCACAATTGAAGAAGGCATAGCAATTCCACCGAAAGCAACTGGCAGAGCCAGTGGGGCTGGGAAGTGGGAGAAGTTGACCGCCACCATGAGTCTCACGACTGAGAACATTGTCGGGTCATCAATCCTTCTAACCGGAGCCAAGAGCAAAAAGAAAGCAGCCGCTATCCGGCGAGCCTTCAACCTTCAAGGGTTCAACATTGTCACTCGACGCGAGGGTGACGGGATTCGGATTTGGAAAATAGCGAAGTAGGAGAACTCAACCTTCAGCCCATCCGTGCGATGGGTTGCGGGGTGGGTTCTTTTTCACGCCGAAATTCAAAACAAGGAGGTTGCAATGCAACAGTTGATTCCAGCGGTCAGCAAGGTTCTGACCAAGACAATGATCGAGAAAGGTAACCCTGACTGCTTCAAAGAGCTTGCCGCTCTGGCTAGGTTGTTCGACGTTAACTTCGACACGCTGCCCAGCGGCGAGAAGAAAGAGCTGCCTTTGGTTTTCACCGATGGCACCAAAACCGTGATCCGGTTCTACCGAGTCAACGGCAAGGGTGGGCGTCAGGATCGACGCTACAACATCCCTGCGGCAGTCCTGCGAGAGCAAGCCAGCGTTGGCGACACTATCGCGTTCAGCTTTGCAGTCGATGGAGTTGGTCGGGCAATGCTCTGCGTCAACGTCACCCGCCAGCCTGAGTTCTCGGACTTAGCAACTGGTGACCTCGATGTCACGTTTCTGGAGGCGATCTAATGAGTGATCAGAACCAGCGTAACGAAATGGACTCCTTCTCGGACGCCTTGCTGGATGTTTGCGAACAATTCAGACACTCCGAAATAGATGTGATCGAAGCGGTCTATGTCGGCATTGCTTTCTTCACAAGCATGGCGCACGACTGTGCGCCTGAGCCGGAGTTTGCTAGTCAATTGATCAACCATGCCGTTTCGGCTGGAAAAGAAGCGTCGGAGGGCTGCAATGCAGAAACCATTCGACATTGATGATCACTCGAAGCTCAAGATCCGCTACGTCCCCAATCGCGGGGACGATGACCCCGTCTGGCTGCATGTGATGAACGTGCTCACGGGTGGGCAGAACGCTTGGGCTTGGGATGACTGGAACGAATTAGTAAAAACCGTAACCGACAGTGATCTTACTGTTGGTGAATGGCTGAAGGAGAAACAAGCCAATGGAAACTCTTGAAATCAAAACAGGCGACATGCCAACTGGTCGCGGATCTTCGCTAACGAATAAGCTTTATGCCAACACTGCGGCGACGATGGAGGTCGGGCAGTATGTCGAGACTACTGACCGCAAGACCACGGCTGGTCTGCTCCGAGCGCTGGAGCGCATTGGTCGGCTTGGCAGACAACGCAAGGTCGATGGTACTATCTGCGTTTGGAGGATCAAATGACCACAAACGAAGAGTTCAACGAGCTGCGTAAAAAGCATGACATCGGTATAGCTGAAGCTGCTCGCATGATGGATGCCAGCCTCAACACCGTGAAGTGCTGGACTGCGAGCACTGACTCTGTGAATTACCGCCGACTACCGCCCTACGCGCTGAAGCTTTTCAAACTAATGGTTGCGAAGCGTTAGCGTACTTCCTCAACGTTTCTACCGGAACTAGAAACACCGCCTTGGGATGCCGGTCATCAGGTCCATGGATCTGGACCGGCTGAAGCCCTTCCACAAGGATACAGGCCAGCAACTGGTCGAACGATATCCAGATCTCCTCCTCCCCCGTAACGAACAACCAGTGAGTCGCCTCGCTAACCAGCATGGCGCTGGGTTTGTTGTGGAAATACTCCACGACAATGTTGCCCGTCTCCAATGACTTGGGATCGAACTTGACCTCGACCTTACAGTCGATCTCAGGGATCTCAATGTCGAAGCGACTGTCCTTGCCGAAGGTTTGGTAGGCACTATTGAACGCCACCATGATCTTGTCTAAGAACTCGCGCTCTACCGCCTCGCCTTTGACAAGGTCATCACGCCACACGCTTTTTCTCCTGCCGCCACAACGCTATGACGCCACTCTCAACAAAGCCTTTCATGTTGGGCGGGTCTGTATCTTTTGGGATACTCGCTATCGCCTCTTGCCTCTCAAGCTTTGTCGGTAGATCCAGTATGGCTCTGGGCAGGAAATACCACAGCGTAGCTTCGGCACAATCCCACCATTCCTTTGGCAGATTTCTGTGTAGCTCCTCAATAGCTGATGGGTAGTGGGTTTTTTTCGCCGCCGATTCGCAAATTTTATGGAGCTGGCTGAATGATCTTATCTCCATCGATCTCCTCCCTGAGAATCATTACGAGGTTTTCCCAGCTCACCTGAGCGGTGTAGCTCTTGTTATGAGGGTAGTTGTCTGCCAGCAGGGACAGCGGGACCATCGCCTGTATGGGTCTCCGGTCAAACTTCCATACCAGTACCGGCGTAAGGTTCATGTGATGCCCTGCTTGCCATGCCTGATCCCACCAAGCCTGTGGTGCGTCGAACTTGCATGCGTAGCGTTTGCACTCGATCACAAACGGGTCGAGGATGATGTCGCCAAGGTTGCCCTCCCTGTACTGGTCGAGGACTCGTTTGCACTCCACGCCCAGCTCGTCCCTGAGCTTGTTGACGATGGTTCGCTCGAAGTTATGTCCCTTAAGACGGGCAGCGGCACTCAAGACTTATCCCGTGGGTCATTCCCATTGGCGAACCTGATGTACCACTCAGCCTTCGCAAGATCTTCGGCGTCCGAGCCATGCTTATACTTGCTGCGCCATAAGTATTTGAACGCTGCGATCTTCGCGTATACCTGAACCTCCTCGATGCCGAAACAATGCGTCATCGCGTCGATGCATTCGATTGGCGCGTCGGCGTAATGGTCAGGGCTGTTGACCATGTCCTGCTCGCCGTACACTGGGTGCTCGTTCGGGACATCGTCTTCGATTGTGGTGAATTTGGTGTGACCGAAAACCTGATCCGGTCTTGGGTACTCATCCGATGATTGCTTCATATACCACTCCATGTAGCTGTAGTTCGGTGCCGTAACGCTCCTCGAAGCGTGACTTGTGGGGATGTCGGCTGGTGTACTGCGAGCAGTCACTGCCTTCTCGGTGATGGTTAAAACAAAGCGGTATCGTCAACAAGTGAGAGTTCGCCTTGGTCTTACCGTCGATATGATGGATCTCAGGTGGAGTATGAATGCCCCACTCGATCTTGCAGACTATGCAACCGTGCTCCACGATGGCGTCCATCCAAGCCTGTTCTTCTTTTGTGGCTCGGTGTGACTTCATTTTCTTCTGCACTCACAGAGCAAATGAGGTCCAAACTGCCTACAGATTTTGATGTAGCTGTCCGCGCAGTTAACGTGCTCAGGCTTGAAATAATCTAGCTGGCTTCTGCCGCTATGAGCGCAGCCGGAGACCATTAGGATCAAGACCACGCCTATGGCAATGAGCAGGAGCTTTTCATGGGGGCTTTTCATTTTCCCCGCTCCAAAAAAACTTGAAGGTTCTCTAGAACCAACTTGTACTCTGCCCCTGCCGCCGCCATGGCACCGATGAAACCTTTCTCAAACAGGTCCACCGAGTCCTCAACGTCAGGGCTTTTGAATGTGACCCGTATACTCAAGTCCCGTAGATCCTCTTCTCGAAACGTACCGTCGCCATGTTCGTCTGCCACGTTTTGAACTCGACTTCGGCTGCGAGTAGGTTTGCTTTTGCCGCTGCCAGCAGCCCTTTTGCGAGTCCTCGGTTTAGCCTCGCTTGTTCCATCTGTTCTTGATTGTCTGCCCATGTCGATTGTGCTGCTGCCGTTTTACAGTTGTGGTTTACCTGTGCCGTTATCATCAGACTGGCGTAGGTGCGTTTCTCTTTTGCTTCTGCTGCCGCGAGGTCTCGTTCAGCCTTGCTGACTTCCTTCCCTGCATCGCGGAGCTTTTGTGCAAAGTCTTCTTGCTGGTTCATATCGGTCTGTCCTTCTCTGCTGGTTTGCGGACAAAGGGTTTCGGACTTGCCTTCCGAGTCTCGACGTACTGACAGGAGCGAGCGTCGAAATCGAAGCCGACTTGCCCCTCCCATCCACCGTTGCGGTTCTTGAGAACGTGTAAGTAGATATCCCAGCCCTTCGCTATCTCAGGGTCTGGTTCTCTGCCGAGGATCTCGCAAACGTCTAGGTGATCTGCCTTCCGTTTGTTTTTCCAAACGCTTAGGAATGAGTCCGCCAAGTCGGTGATCGAACCGCTACCCTTAACGTCAAATTTATTGGGAGCCTTGCCTTCGTCCTCGCCCTTACGAGCGTGGGTCACAAGGAACACGGTGACGGGGAACGCTTGCTTGAAATTGACCAGCCGCTCAACGAACTTCTGCTGCTCTGGGTAATCGTCTTGCCGAACCATGTTGGTCAGCGAATCTATAACGAAGACGGTGATGCCGTAACGCTTGTAGGCGTACTCGAAACACTTCATCAGGTCATCAGGTTTAGGCGTCAACTTGTCAACGAACAACCAGAGGTTCGGCGCTACCCAATCGAGAGCCTTCTTGCGAAAGTCCTTCTCAGGTCGAGCCTCGCCGGTCATCTGCTTCATCATCCGCCCCATGGTGTGCTTAGGCGTCATCTCCATACTAGCGATGCAAACCTTCGCGCCCTGAGAGATCATGTTGAGACCCAGCATGTTGAGCCACATCGATTTGCCATGCCCGTTGATGCCGGTAATACCTATCAGCTCATGGGGTCTCAGTTTGAAATCGTTCTCATCGATCTTGTTGAAGCCGGTTCGGTAGCCGCCTGACTCATCAAGCGATAGGTCAAAGTAGTCATCGATGACATCCTCGAACTCAACCACGGATCTGAGCTGCTCAGGGTCTTGCCACTTGGCTTGGTCAAACGCTTGCTCAAGGATCTGTCGGGCTGCGTCGTACCCCTTTGCTTTCAGCAGGTCGTTAATATCCTTCGCTGGGAACTTAACCCTGAACGCTTTGTCACCGAGCCGCTTCAACAATTGCTGCGCACATGATTCCCCAGGCTCATCGTTATCTGTGGCTATGGCGATGTCCTCGAACCGTGCAAGGTTGTCGAACTCGTGAGCGATCCAGTTCATGTTGTTTACACCGCTGGGAATGCTCAGCGCAGCGAATCCAAGTTCTCGTGCCGCGACAGCATCAAGCTCACCCTCGGTAATCCAGACAGAACGTGCGTGATCCGGTACGGTTTGCCACCCAAATAGAATCGGCTTTAGGTTCTTCTGCCCACACTGTGAGGGGTTACCTTCGTAGTCCATCGGCTTATTCTTCAGGAACACCAACTTGCCGTTCGGATCAAAGAACTGGAACACCAAGTCAGTGCCATCGGTGCGTAGTTCCTCGGTGGCGTAGATCTTGTGACGGAAACACAACTCGCCTACATCCTTGAACCCTCTGTCTTCGAGGAACTGGTGCAGGACATCGCTGTTAACTTGCGCTGGTGCCTTGGGGGAGTTGTAGGTTTTTCTTTCCGCCGCTTTAATTTTTTGCGAAGGCGATCTCTGTCTCAGACCGAAACGCTTGGTTGCAAACTCCATCGCGTCTTTTAGTGAACAGCCCTGCGCTGCCTGAATGAGGTCGAGCATGTCGCCGTACTCACCGGACTCGAAGTCAGTCCACTGCCCAGCTTTTTCGCCATTCAAAATAACGCTCAGAGAACGCCCGTCATCGCCTCGTGTCGAGCCGATTTTGAAGGTGCCCGACTCCACCTTGCCATCAGGAAAAAGCTCCATACAGAGGATATGGGCGTGTTGTGATAGCTCTTGCTTGAGGTCTCTGATCTCTATCATCGGATCGCCCCCAGCAACTCGTCGGTGTCGCTCTGTTTCTTAAACGCCTCGACGGTTGACCAGTCAGGTTTGCCGATACTTTGCCAGTCTCGGTTGATTGCATTACGCACCAACCCTGAGAAGTCTCGATGCCCTGCCGCAACCAGCGCCTCAAAGTCAGCGCGGTGCATGTTGATCATGCGTTGGCTAGGTCTTCGGTTCTTCCGTTGGGCAATCTTGTGATTCCACCACTCTGTCCACGCCTGAACCGATACATGTTTCGGCGGAGCTGAGCACAGTACTTCTTTCCATTTAGTATTACTTACAGATGGTATTTCTTCTGAAATAGTATTACTTAGGTCGTGAAATGCTTGATCAGGCATTTCAAGATCAAGCATTTTGAGATCTCGTATTTTAGGATCTCGGCTGTCGCTAACTAGCCAGTCCCAAACGACGGAACCGTCCTCCTGCACTGGTCTAATGCGAGTCAGATATCCGGCATCCTCAAGATCATTCGTTATGGTTGTGACTCTAGATGTCGATATGCCGAAGTGCGCAGCGATCTGTCGGTTGGTTACCCGCCAATCATCCTTGTGGCTAAGTAAGTAGACCAATACGCCCAGACTCTCTGGCTTGATCGAGTCCTCGCGGTTCTTGGTGTTTTCTCCACCCCTGAGAAGGGTGTTGGGCAGGACAGTGAACCTGTCGTACTTTGTTTTCGGGCGATAAATCACAGCTAATGCCTCCTTGCTATCCCGCCGAGAGTAACGACTTGCCCCTCAATGTCAAGCTGTTGATATTAAAACTCATCTAACGATAGTAATTATCAGCAAAACTACTGTATAAAAGCCCACTTCCTAACGACTGCGTTAAGTCGATATGATGTAGGTGCGAAGGGAGAACTTATAGGTGAGACATGAACAAATCAGAAAGAGTAGGATGGATCGAGACGAAGCTCAACGCCGCTGGCATGCCAGCCTATGGTAGAGCAAGCGCGATTAGCAGAGCGTTGGGGTGTAGCAATGCTGTCGCTCAGGGGTGGCTGAACGGTAGTTTGGCTAAAGACATGGAACTAGGGCTGCGGTTTGCAGACCAATACAACTTCACCTTACGCGAGTGGGTGACTGGAGAGGAGGCTAACAGAGGGCTAGACATGAGGTGGCTTAGTTCTATCCGCCTAGCGAGAGAATTCGAGGAAGAATTCGGCGTATTGAGTGCCGAGCAATTCATCCTTGTCGTAGAGTTAGTGGCGGGAGATGACAAGGGCGGAGAGTTTTTCGCTGATAACCTGTCTGCAATTGCCAAAATCATTAAGTAAATAGCAGATAAGGAGTCACGATATTGGCTAGTACACAAGAAGTTCTTACAGGACTTCGCTCATTCCTAAAACGCAAGGGCATCGATGATGCCCATCTCGAAGATCCGGTTTCGATCCCGTTCGGGAAAGACCCGCTGCTGTGGTGGGTAGTTGTCTGCGAAGACGGAATCATCACATCAATGAGCAAAGTCTTGCACCAGCACGTGTTGCAGAAAAATTCGTCACTCGACACCGTCATGGGGATGCAGGTAGAGGAGTTGCAGTTTAGCTCCAAGCGGGTGTGGAGAACGCTGAAACGGCAAATGGATTTGTACAAGAAAGAAAACAAACCCAACAGGGCGTTAATCTCATCTACAGGGGCTAGATATTTTGGCAACCTTTACAAAGTGCCGAAGTGGATTGCTGTGCGTAAGCATTGCGATAAGAGGATGTTCGTTTGGATTTTGAGCGACTATTACGATGATGACGCCCACATCCTAGCGGGTGCAGTCGCCAACTCAATAAAGCAAAAACTCATCTAATACTTGTAATTATCATGTAGATAGTACATTCTTTCATCTGCCAGTAATAAAACAAGGAACGGCAGATGGAAAAGCTTTCCCGCGCCCAGATCTGGGCAACCCTCTCGAAGATCAACAACGAAGGATTGGCGACCGAAAAATTTAACGGCGTTACCTTCGTCAATTGGATGGCATCCCACGCCACCATGATGGATCATTACCCCGAATACACTTGGGAGTTCCTCATGGACTCCGAAGGCAGAGAGGCGCACTACTATCCCGATGGAACGGCTGAAGTACGTTGCCGAATGACTATTGGTGGTCACACCAACATCACCACCCTGCCGATCTACAACAATCTGAAAGCGATTCAGAACCCCAACTCATTCCAGATCAACACCGCTAAGCAGCGCTGCCGCTGTAAAGCCATGGCGGAGTTTGGTTTGTTCCACCACCTGTGGTCGAAGCTCGCGATCCAAGAAGAGCTGGATGACGATACGCCAGCGAAGGAAGGGCGCAAGCCAACAGCCGAAACAAAAAGCGTGGACGATCTGTGGGCAGAACAAGAAGCGCAGATGATGACAGCTAAAACCCCAGGTGAGGCAAAGAAGAAGTATGCGAAGTGGCAGAAGCTGCTTGAGAACCTTGGGGTAGAGGACACCAATAAAGCGCGATGGGACAACTACCTCGACTCGCTGAAGGAAGCAGCGTAATGGTAGTGCCCCCTATTCAAGCGCCAGCACCCCAAGGTGGAGAGCTGTGGGGATGGTTGCGCGCAAACAGTGTCAATTGCTCCAACTGTTTAGTGTGGGAACAGGAGCATCCTTACACCACGCCAGAGAAAGTTGTGCGCGAGCAAGTCAGAGCCTTAGCGGGAGCGGAATCAGAGTTCAAGATGAACCCAGCGGTACAGCACGGCACCGACACGGAACCGGCGGCGCTGGAGTGTCTAGCTCGCAACCAAGGCTACGAGATCTACGAGACAGGCAGCGTACAGCACAGGATATACACGTTCCTACGCGGGTCGCCTGATGGGCTGGTGGGCTTAGATGGGGGCGTTGAAGCTAAATCCCCGTTCTACGCCAAAGAGCCGTACTCGGTATTTGACCCCAAGAAGAAGATGTACTTGTGGCAATGCTACGGGGTCATGGAGGTCTGTGATCTCGAATGGATTGACTTCATCTGTTACTTCAACGATGACAACTTCACGATTGAGCGAGTCGAGCGTAAAGAGGGGTTCCTAGAAGAGAAGGTGTCGGGTCAGTTCCTGCCGCAACCTCGGAAGGGAAAGGTCCGCCGCATCGATCTGTGGCAAGCGTGGCACAACCAGATCCAAAACGAATGGCAAGACCCTGTTCTGTTGCAGCATCACCTCGCTCCATTGAAGGGTGGTATTGCTTTCGTCAACAACGATGAAGAGCTGAACCGGCTGGACATGTTGCAGAACCGCATCAGAGCGGTTCAGAACCGAAACAAAGATGATCTCCAAGCATTGGATGACCTGAAGACAGAGTGTGAAACGCTCAAGAAGTCAATCGCTAATCGCCACGGCGATAGTGTTACCAACGGTAGCACCGTAGTGGAGATCCTCAAAAAGACCCCGCCCATTGACTACAAAGAAGCCTTTGAATTTCTGGGTGGCGTCGAAGCAGTTCTGGAAAAAGACTCCAATATGGAGAACTTTCGGAAAACCACGAACACCCAACAGGTGTCCATTAAGCAACACAAGGAAGATAAACATGGCGGATAAAGAATTTGCCCAAGGCATCTATGCCCGTACCCCGAAGCAGGATTTCATCCTTGCCGATTTTGGTTTCAAGATCAGCGAGTTTGGACCTTGGTTCATGGACAAGGCGAAGGCTGCTAAGTCATCTGGTGATGAGTACATCAACATTCAGATCTTGGAGAGCCGAGGCGGTAAGCCTTATGCCGAGGTCAATAACTGGAAGCCTAGCGGTCAGCCGCAACAGCAGTCCTCATCAGGGGATGACTTCGAGGACGATCTGCCGTTTTAAGGAACATCAATGGCGCTACGCATCACGAGATCCGTCGATACGATTGTGTACGGCGGATTCGAACTCGAACTTGAGGATCTTGAGAAGAGTTACGACCACCGTGTGTGGGTTCGCAAGCTTGTTATCAATGAAGATGACCCCAAGGTTGTCCTCAATATCACCGACAAAGCCGGTGTGATGGAGGTGGTGCTGTCCCGAGGGGAGTCGGTGCATTTACTGAAGAACGTTGCGGTCAAGTTCAACGGCATCAGTGAGTACACCTTCGAGCCTCAACCTTACTGCGATCACTGTGGTCGAGGGGACAAGAACCCAGTAGAGCGGGTTTACCCGCAAGCACGATTGGGGATTGACGCTCCCAAGAAGTATTCAATTTTACGTCACGACGCGAGGAAACAATGAGCGACGAAAACATAAAAGAAGATGGTCCGATCCTGACCATTGGCGGAGCCAAGGTGTACTTGGACTCTGTGAATGATGAGGGGAAGAAACAGATCTTAGCTTTGCAAGAAGCTGACCGTGCGGTGAACACCGTCGAGCTGCTGGCGCAAGCTGTAAAGAATCTGCCATCCATTTTGGAATTAGCGAGAGTCGGCTTTGAGGTGATGACCGTCAACACCAAAGACCGATTGATTGCGGATGGTGCTATCGCGGTTGCTGAGCCGGTGGAGGATGAGCCGTCTCAGGAAACGCACTAGAACCCCTAGCCGGTCAGCAAGTCTACCTCCTTTGCGCTGACCCTTAACAAGCCTGACCCACTTGTGGCGACAACGGGTCATCCAGTTTTGGTAGGGCTAGAAAATGGGAGGCGAGTAAAGGCGTCACCCCGCTCCTTGCAGAGAAACAGGACAAATGAAGTGCGTTGCCCGAAGTAGATCAGACGCCAATTTGTCCATCCTTTACTACTTTGATAATGTGTAGGAGCCACACAGCTCCAATGACAAGGAGCTGTATATGGAAGCAGTAACATTTAACGAAGTAGCGGATGAGTACCTTGATGAACCAAGCTTGAGGCTTGGCAGAAAGAAAGGTGAGCAAGCCGAGATTGCGATAAGGAGGATGAAGGAAGCGTGGGGTGACAGAGACATCACCTCTATCGATGACGAAGATGTGCGAGTTTTCTTCAAGTCTTTACGCAAGGGTAAATCCCGAACCGGCAAGCCTTGGGCAAACAGCTACATCAACAGTCACATAACCTACTACCGAGCTGTGATGAACTATGCTCGTGATGAACGTCGGTTAATCCACTACATCCCCAAGGTGAAGAAGCTGCCTACACAAGGGCGGACTACTTTCCTTGAAGATGAACAGGTCACCACGTTCATGTCAGAGCTTGATGAGTTGAGAGCCGATATGTTTTTGTTTGCTACGCTGACTGGCGCTCGCAAAGAGAACGTGAGATCGCTCAGGATTGATCAGGTTTCGGCAGACGGTAAGTGGATTATGTACGAGCCGGAAGACACCAAGAATGGCGAGGCTTGGACCATCCCTCTAATTGGTAAAACGAGGGAGCTGATTGAGAAACGATTGGCAATGGTCAAAGCGCAAGAAGCCAAGTATCCGTATCTAGCTGGCAAGATAGAGCATGTCTTTGTACAGGATTGCGGTGATGTTCGCCGTAACGGGAAACCCCTCTCAAACAAATCAGTCACAAACCGCTCGTTCCATGCAGCAGCTAAGCGAGCTGGGCTGAAGCGAGACATCGTGTTCCACTCAGGGAGACACACCTTCGCAACGAAGCATAAGCGAAGCGGAACTCGATCCCAGGTGATCATGGCGTTGGGCGGCTGGAAGAGTGAGCAATCCATGCATCAGTATTCGCATGTGGTTGATCAAGATTTGATTGAGGCAACAAAAGCGTTTCAGGGACTGGATTGATGACTGTTCTATAAGACAGTCAACAGGATAGTCACCTGTTACCGTAAGTAACATTAGGTAAAAGGAAAGATAATTTACTTATAAAACAGTAACTTATAGGTTTCATATGCGGCTCCCCTGCTAAGGGAGTATACGTTGATAGCGTATCGAGGGTTCGAATCCCTCTCTCTCCGCCAGTTTCCTATAAGTATCAACAACTTACGAGCTGTGTGGCACTTTTCGTAACTGATATTTAAGGAGTTTTTATGTCTGTTTTGGGCGATTCTGGCTACCCAGCCGGAGCAAAACATGACCCGTCAGCACCCTTCAATCAACTCGACGCAGAGTTCTGTGATGACTGCGGTGCTGAGCTAGATTACGACACCATGGAGTGCTCTGAACAGGAGTACTGTCACCCGATTTACCGCGCTAAGTTTTGGGTCTTTGAACTCAAAGAATATCTGAGTTGGAAAGATAGTCAGGCGTTCTATGCGGGGGACTATTGATGGATAACTTAATGCTTGGTGCTTACGAGCATGCGATTAAAAAATGGCACCATGATCGCAACCTTATCCACGGGTCAACGGATAAGGACCAGTTCTGCAAACTGATGCAGGAGGCTGGTGAACTTAGCGACAATATCTGCAAAGGCAAAGACGTAAGCGATGACATCGGC
>CESO01034592.1_pt1 | contig 26116 bp, 28 predicted proteins | sample 356341 | NCBI WGS metagenome assembly CESO01 (sample SAMEA2621812, study PRJEB7988) | marine metagenome | biome: marine biome (ENVO:00000447); feature: deep chlorophyll maximum layer (ENVO:xxxxxxxx); material: "saline water (ENVO:00002010), including plankton (ENVO:xxxxxxxx)" | depth 35 m | reverse complement strand
AACTTCCGGAATCGGAGACCTCATCGGAGCTCGCCTGCATGGAAAGCACCATCAGGAGGCATAGGGTTGTAGGAATCATGTTGATCAACTTTCTTGTCTTCGTGAACCACTCTGCAGGTGGACTTCACCAGTGCCCTTGACGACTTCTCCAATGACCGTCGCTCGTTCCCCGAGCTTGCGAACCTGACGGAGCACGGAGTCGACGAACGATGGTCGAACCGCCAAGACGAAACCGATGCCCATGTTGAACACACGGTACATCTCCTGCTTTTCGATGGCGCCATGGTGCTCGAGGAAGTCGAAGATGGCCGGAATCTTCCAGCTGTTCGTGTCGATGACCGCATCGACATCATCCGGAAGCATTCGATTGAGGTTGCCGGGCAGACCTCCGCCCGTGATGTGGGCCATGGTGGAGACGACCTTCTTGACCCGGTAGTGCCTGAGGACATTCACGATGGTCTGACTGTAGATCCGAGTTGGCTCAAGGAGGATCTCCCCGAGTGATCGATCATCATGTCCCTGGAATTCCTCGTAGCTACGACCCAGATCGAGGGAGGCGTGGTCGATGATCTTCCGAACAAGCGTATAGCCGTTGCTATGCACACCGCTGCTGGCCAGTCCGATGAGGACGTCATCCGCCTGAACGCGAAGAGGATCCGTGGCACGGTCGAGCTCGACGACACCAACCGCGAAACCGGCGATGTCGAAGTCGCCTTCGGCGTAGATGTCGGGCATTTCCGCACACTCGCCACCGATCAACGCGCAGCCGGCGATTTCACACCCTCTGGCGACACCGGAGACGATTCGCGAAGTGATCTCCGGATCCTGTCGATTCAGACCGAGATAATCGAGAAAGAAGAGTGGTTCGGCGCCCTGGACGATGAGGTCGTTGATGTTCATCGCGACACAGTCGATACCGACCGTGTCGTACGATTCGAGTTCGGCTGCCAGCTTCACCTTGGTTCCAACACCGTCGGTGCAGGCTGCCAACACCGGATCGCGATAATTGCGTTTGAACAGCTTCTCGTTGAAATCCAGACGGAACAGTCCTGCAAACCCACCCATGGGACCCATGACTCTCGGGCCATGTGTCCGCTTGAGTGCCGCTTGCATCATGGCGACGGCTCGGTCGCCGGCATCGATATCGACGCCCGATCCGGCGTAGGTCAATCCTGATGTGGAAGGTTTCTGGGGGGACATCCGGCCAGTGTATCGCTGCGAGGATCATTCGATGAGGTCCCTCAGGGGCTGTCCACGAGCCATCCCCTCAATTCAACAGCAAACTCGGTGGAGTTCTCTTGCTTCAGATGGAAATTCGATGGATCCTGATAATTGCGGTGAGATGGGATGGGTCTGGACCGCATATGGGTTGAAGGCCTTTTTCAGGCTGTCTGATGGGTCATTCAGGAGGAATCTCTATGCCAAGGCATCCACTCGCCAATCTGCTGGACCGCTCGATCTCGAACCAGGTGGTGGCGATGACGCTTTTCATGCTCTCTCCACTCTTGCTCTTGAGCCCCATGACGCATGCCCAGACACCACCTGGGGATTGCCCCGGGCAACCGGATGTGATCGAGGGTGAGAGCTGCGGGTCCCAGAGCAATCCGGGATGCCAAAGCCCGAATCCCGCATTCACCGAGGTGACCTGCGGCGATCTCGTGTGCGCCACCAGCTGGGCCAGCGGCGGCTTCAGTGACATCGACTGGTACCGGCTTCAGGTGGAGGACCTGGACGGCAGCGGACAGGACCAGATTCAAATACAGATTCGTTCAAGTCTTCCCCTGCTTGCTCGCATCCGATTGGGATGTCCGGAAGCGCCGGTCAGGATTACCGACAGCCAGTTTGATCCCATGACCGCCGAGTGGGTCGTCGATCTGGATCTGTGCGCCATGGCGAACACGGAAGTGCTGATGCAGTTGCAACCCGGATTCAAGGCTTCGGGACCCATTCTCGAAGGCTACCCATGTGACAACGCCGGCTATCCATACAACTTCAGTGTCGGATGCAGCATCGACTGCGATGAGACGCTCTGCCCGGTTTGTGTCCAATCACCGGAAGGTCTCGTTGGCTGGTGGATGCTGGATGAGGATGCGGGCGGTTCCCTCGCCGGCGACGTCGTGGCGAATCACAACGCGACCTTCGTGGGTTCGGTCATCTCCGGATCCCAGGGAATCGTTGACAACGCCGTGGAACTGGATGGCTCCAGTGCCTACATGAAGATCGAGGATGCGCTGCAACTCAACTTCGAGGCGAATGACGATTTCACGCTCATGGCCTGGATCAATGCGGATGTCGCCACTGGCACCCGGATCATCTTCAGCAAGATCACGTCCCAGGCACCGTTTCGTGGATGGGGCCTCGGCCTCGACGGCAACAACAACCTGCTGATGACGCTTGCGGACGATAGCGGGCTTCAGATCTTTTCATCAACGGCATTCGTTCCAGCCAACCGGTGGGTACACGTGGCCGTCAGTGTGGATCGAGACCAGATCGACGGGCTCAGGTTCTACATCGATGGAGAACCGGCCGGAACCGCTGATCCCACCCAGCATCAGCTCGATCTGACGAATGACAGACCGGTGTATCTGGGTTGTACGGAGGTCCCTTCCGGCCTGACCCGTTTCTTCCCGGGCAGCATGGATGAAGTCATGATCGTCGACTACCCACTGGACAACGAGGAGGTTCTCGAGATCGCCAGGGCTCAATGCGGCGGTGTCTGCAAGCAGCGTCTTCACATCACACGCTTCACCCCATTCTGCGACAACCAGGGTGAGGCATCGGCCGTCGTCACGATCTTCAACGATCGACCACAAGGAGCCACCTACGAACTCACCTTCGATGGACTTCCGGCCAACGGCAACGACTGCAACATCGACGGCCCCGTCAACTTCATGACCAGCATGCCGAATCCAATCGTGGTGCCGCCACTGGGTCGGCAGGAGGTCAATGTCACCATGACGAGACCACAAGCCATGCTCGAGGATGGGGATACCGGTTGCTGGCGTTCATTCATTCAGGAGTCGACGCATCTGGAGCCGGTCGAAACACGTCGAGCATTCGTGATCCAGAGCGATACGATCTGTGTGGAGCCACTCGGACTTCCCGAGGGTGTGCAGGGACTGCCCCTGAACAGCATCACGCCAGTCGAATTCCTTGTTCACAATCTCGGTCAGAACGACTATCAGCTCATCTTCAAGATCTTCGCCATCGATTCCATCACCGGTCTTCCAAACACGCTGCTGAGACTCAACATGGAGGAGCCGGGAGATGGCGTGGTCGGAATGATCACGATTCCACCGATGGGTTCCGAACTCGTCGGAGTGGAGACCCAATGGGTGTTCACACGATCGGACGACGAGGAATCAACCAAGGGACAGATCACGGATGTCGTCATGTACGAGGATCCCGGGAAGATCGAACCCGATACGGGGATCGGTTCAAAGGGGACGGAGTCAACGGAACGAGCCCAATCCGTCTGTGACGAGGCGGACATCAACTGTGATGGCGTGGTGAATGTGGACGATCTCCTGGAACTGCTGTCCCAATACGGCGAGTGCCCCGATCCAACAGACTGCAGCGGCGATCTGGATGGAGATGGTGATGTCGATGTCAACGACCTTCTGAGCCTGCTTGCCGCCTACGGCGGCCCCTGATCACCTTCCACCGGGCCGTCCTGCTAGACTCCTCGATCAACTTCTTTGAAGCTTTCAGCAGTCCAGCAGGGAGAACGCCATGTCCATCCTCGTAGATGGTTCGACCAAGGTCATTTGTCAGGGCATCACGGGTACCTCGGGAGCCTTTCACACCAAGGGCTGCTTCGACTACGGCACCAAGATGGTCGGTGGCACCACACCCGGCAAGGGTGGTACCAAGGACGCCAATGGGCTTCCCATCTTCGATACCGTTCAGGATGCCGTCGATGCCACCGGCGCCACGGCCAGCATGATCTTCGTGCCACCACCATTCGCGGCCGATGCGATCCTCGAGGCGGCCAACGCCGGCATCGAAGTGGTCTGCTGCATCACGGAAGGCATTCCGGTTCAGGACATGGTCCGTACCAAGCACATCCTGAAGGAATTCCCCGACTGTTGTCTGATCGGACCAAATTGCCCGGGCATCATCACACCAGGCATTCGAGTCGACGGCGAAGGTTCCGCCGCCACATTCCGCGATGGTTGCAAGATCGGCATCATGCCCGGCTACATCCACATGGCACCATCGGACGCGCCATCCGGCAAGTCGGTGGGAATCATCAGCCGAAGCGGCACGTTGACCTACGAAGCGGTCTGGCAGACGTCTGCGATGGGCCTTGGTCAGACGACCTGTGTCGGTATCGGTGGCGATCCCGTTCGAGGAATGGGGTTCATCGAATTGCTGTCCAGATTCGATGCCGATCCGGAGACCGACGGAGTCGTCATGATCGGTGAGATCGGCGGCACGGACGAAGCAGAAGCCGGTGCCTGGATCAGAGACAACATGAGCAAGCCGGTCGCCGCGTTCATCGCCGGTCGAACGGCTCCCAAGGGCAAGCGAATGGGGCATGCCGGCGCGATCATCGGTGGTACCGACGACACCGCTCAGGCCAAGATGGATGTCCTGAAGTCCTGCGGCATCTCCGTATGCGATTCGCCTGCGCATCTTGGTATTCGCATGGCCGAGGCTCTCGGAATAGATGTTCCGCAGGAAGTCGCCTCGTGAGCAGGTGTTCAATGTCAAGATTCCTGCTGCTTGCGACGTGCCTTCTTCTTCCGAGCTGCATCAGTTCCGTTCCCGGATACGAGGGGCCTCGGATACAGGTGATTGTCGAGAACGACACGGCGACAATCATCGCCAATCACCGTTCCTCCGGCTGGGTCCTGGACGTCGATCGGACACAGGTCGAGAACAACACCGCCAAGGTCTGGGTGACGGCTTCAACATCCGGCAAGGGATCATCGTCCACACAGAAGATCTTTCTCGATGGCGATCGCTTCGACAACAAGTCGTTCGCCTGCTGTCAGGTCTTTTCAAAGGTCACCAGGTCAGGAACCGCTCATCGGGACGAATACGTTCCCGCGGGGCTCGCCTGCGATTGACTTCGTTCATGGTGACATGGCTGCCGCAGTCATGACGAATGGAATCGTCGTCTCCGACTCGGCGTTTGTCTTTTCATCACGAACACGAACCTTCAACTGGTACTTGCCCACCGACAGATTCGTTGGAATCTTGACCTTCTGCGCAGTGAAGTAGTCGCTTCGTCGGGTTCGAGACAGATCCGTCGCGGTCTGCCAGCCCTCACGCCATACCGGAATGCCGTCACGGTCGGAGTAGATGACCAGCTGCTGGCTGGTGGCGGTTTCCCATTGCCCTTTCGTGTCCAGCCGACTGTCAAACCCCTCGAGTTCCATGTACAGGATGATTTCCTGGCCCGAGTGGGCGATGAAGTTGTATTCATCATGCTCGCTTCGCAAGGCCCATTCATCCACATCGCCGAAACCCCCGACTCTGGTAACCAGCGATTGTTGAGCCATTCCAAAGCTGGACTTCCTGTTCAAGGAGGCCTGCAGACCATGAATGGCCTCGGTCAGCATTTCCATGGTTGCTTCCCGGTCCTCCATTCCGTGTTCCATCGCGAGAAACCACTGTTGAAGGGCGGTGAGCGCCGCTCGCTGATCATCAGTCAGCGATTCAACGGCTTCGGGATGGACGATTCGGTCCTTGTCCAACATCGCCAGCGCCGCCATGACGGTGAGATCCCGCATCGGGGTCTGTCCCTGCAGGCTTCGTTTCTGCAAGGCTCTGGCGAGTTCGTCGGCAAGCGTCGTCACACTCCGCTCCGGGACCATGATGGACTCGACCTCGAGTGTCGGGATTGGTTCGGAAAACACGGGTTCATCGATCTTCGCCGAATCGGAACCGGGTTGGTTCCAGGTGATCAGAGGCGTTGTGGCAGGAATTCCAGCCGGACCGGATTCCATGACAGGTGTGCTGGCGGGGTCCATCGCCATGCTGTCCAGAAGATCCTGTCGAGCCCGAGCAGCAATGCTCTCTGCTTCAGAGGGCTGGTCTGGTGGAGCCAGATCGGGCTTCGAAGTGACCGTTTCAAGGGCTGGCGGGCCTATGAACGCTGTTTTCGAGTTGTCGGATCGGATTTCCGACTGACATCCTGCGGCCAGGAACGTCAACAGGAACAATGAGTTCAACCAATGACTCGTTCGATGATGCATGTGTCCTCCTGACACGTCTTTGGCCATCCTGGCCGTCACACGACTCCCCACCTGCATGTACTTCGCATTCAATCCGATCAGCGGGGGGCGAGCTCTCTGAGTCTATCGGCCAGTACGACCGTCAAGCCTTCAAGAGCATGCCTGGGATCTCCAATTCCCCTTCTCAGATCAGCCTGAGTCCGAACGGCATCGCCCAGACGAGCGGCCGCCTCGGCCGGCGGCATCTTCTTGGCGGCCGTCATGATTCGATCAGCGGTTCGACGATCCCCCTTTCGATCGAAAATGCCTGCTTCGCGTTGTACCTGGTTCCGGGGCATTCCCTGATGGAGAAGCGAGGATGCCGAATGAAGGCTTCTGAGGAGATCGGTGATCGCCCAGAAGGCGGGTACGTCCTGTCGATCACGGGAAAGCTCGAATATCTCTCTGATGGTCTGGAGGCTGCCTTCTGGTCCATCGAGAACCACGGCAGTCTTGATCGCCCAGCCTTCTTCCTCCCTGGAAGCACCGACCGCCTCCTTGACCGTCTTCATCGTGATCTGCTGGTCTGTTCCCGAGAGCATGGCCAATTTGCTCAACTCGCCATCGAGACGGCCCAGATCAAGCCCGACTCTGTTCACGAGCAGATCAGCGGCCGGTTTCTCGATCGCGACACCATGCTGTTTCTGACAGCGTGCGACACACCAGCTGGCGGCCTGCGCCTCGTCTTCAACACCGATCCGGAAGACCGACATCGACTTGTCGAGATTGCCACCTCTCCAGGTTTCCGTTCGCAGCAGAAGTGTCGCGCCATCGACCGGTGATTTCGCGTAGGACTCGAGAATCTGCCTGGCCTTGCTCGCACCCTTGGGTTTCGGAGAATCGCCACCATCACCTCCCTTGGCGACGAGAAAGCTGTCGGCCTTGTCGACGATGATGAGTTTATGGACATGCAGCAGACCCACGGACTGGAGTTCCTCGAGCACTTCCCCGGGCTGTGCGACATCCCCATCGAATTCGAATCGATCTATTTCACCGTGGATCGATTCGAGCTTGTCGACGATCTGGGTCGTGTGGTGATTTCTCAGGAAGGTGTCGCGGCACACCAGTACGACACAGTTCTCGGAGCCATCGAACTGGAACTTCGAGAATGCAGGTTTACGTGAATATGCTGCAGCAGCCATGAGAGCAGGTTACACCTTTCGATACTCGGAGGACGATTCCGTCGGTAACGGTACCATGTAAACATGCTCGTCCTGGAAGTCATTCGTGGCGTTGATCACGGTAGGATTTTTCCCCTGCCTCCAGGTGAACCCCAGCTTCTGGGCAGATCGTCGGAAGCACTGCCGCTGACGGACCGATCCGTCAGCCGAAGGCACGCCGAGCTGACCCCCGACGGCGACGACTGGTGGCTCAGTGATCTCAAGTCAGCCAATGGAATCTGGGTCAATGGATGTCGAGTCGAAGACAGGGTCATACTCCGCGAAGGCGATGAGATCAGCTGTGGCCAGACCGTCCTGAGATTCACCCGGGCGGAGCGACTGATCAGTGGTCCGGCTGCTCGAGCAGACCAGACTCCGGAACTGCCACCGGTTGGAACCGTGGCCATCGGCGAGAAGAACATAGAGCTGCCTCGAACACTCGAAGCGGCTCAGGCAAGGCTACGTCTACTCGAGACCCTGTCGAGTCTGGCGATCTCGACCACCGACTCCGTGGAGATCATCGACCGTTCAATCGACATGCTCGTGTCCCAGTTCAACCCGTCGTCCATCTTCGTTCTCAACAAGGATGACAACGGCATGCATTGGGCGCCCGTCGGCCGTCGTCATCAGGATCTGGATCGATGCCAGGCGATCGTCGACAGGGTGCAACAGACGGGTCGACCGCTTCTGGTCATCGATGCACAGCAAGATGATCGTTTTCGTGAGATCAAGTCAGTCCAGGACCTGGGGCTTCGTTCAGTGATGGCTGTTCCGTTGGAGATGGCCGGCTCGTTGTTCGGAGTCATCGTGCTCGATGATCGTGAGCAGCCATCCGTCTGGGATGAGGAGGACATCCGCCTGCTGACGGCCGTTGGCCGGCAGCTGTCACTGGCCATCATCAATGCGAATGTGGCCATCGACCAGATTCGACAAGCTCGACTGGTCAGCATGGGTGAGACGGTCGCCACGATCTCCCATGCCGTCAAGAACATCATGCAGGGGCTTCGAGGCGGCGCCGGCGCGGTCGAGCTCGCGATCGCCAGAGGGGATCTCGAGCTGGCTTCGGAAGCCTGGCCGATTCTGGCTCGAAACCTCGATCGGATCCACGATCTGACCTTCAACATGCTGGCCTGGTCTCGTTCGGCATCGCTGGAACTGGAATCCATCCAGATTGGTCCCATTGTCCAGGAGGTCATCGATCTTCTGGGCGTGTCATGCCGGCATCGGAAGGTTTCGATCACCATGGAGGGCCATGATGATCTGACACCGGTCCCCGTGGATGCGTCGGCATTTCATCAGGCGGTGTTGAATCTCCTCACCAACGCCATCGAAGCGGTATCGGCGAAGACTGGCCGGATTCTGGTCTCGCTTTCTCAGGACGAGGAGGCTCAATGGCTCAACTGCGTTGTCCAGGACAACGGGGATGGTGTGGCTCCTGATCGCCATATCGAGATTTTCCAGCCATTCACCTCCACAAAGGGGCAGCGTGGGACCGGGCTCGGATTGGCGGTGACTCGCAAGATCGCCCGCGAACATGGGGGTGATCTGATTCTGGATCCGGCATTCCAGGACGGGGCACGCTTCCTTCTCCGCCTGCCGATGGATCGGGATGGTGATCCCGGAGATACGGACTCGCCGGGCCCCGGTGACCGGGTTCGAAACCTGAATGAGTTCGACAGTTGATCAAATCCGGTATTACATCCCCGATACGACTGTACGCCATCGACGTCTCGGTCCTATCATGCTCATCTTCAAGGAGGCAATCGCCCACTAACCGGGCGACGCGACGACCATGATGGAATTCGCCACATCGCATCCGAACAGCCCGCTTTCACCAATGGTGCAGGCCGGGCTCTCCGTTTCACCCCAAGGCAACCGAGCCGCCGCTCCAACCATGCAGCGAACTCGCGAGATGACACTCGACGAGCTGCTGCTGGAAAACAGAGTGATCTTCCTCGTAGGTGACATCAACTACTCAACCGCTTCGCGGGTGATGATGCAGATGCTCTACCTCGAGGATCAGAAACGCAATCAGACGATCAACTTCTACATCAACTCCCATGGCGGAGCGGTGGATGACACGTTGGCCATCTATGACACCATGCGTTTCATCTCCAGCGACATCGCGACCTATTGCATTGGAAGGGCCTACTCAGGTGCCGCACTGCTTCTGGCAGCCGGCTCCAAGGGCTACAGGCATATCCTGCCACATGCCAAGGTCATGATTCACCAGCCCTATGGCGGTGTGACCGGACAGGCCAGCGATGTCAAGATCCAGGCCGATGAGATCATCAAGTCCAAGGCGGCCCTGAATCAGATCCTGTCGACTCACACAGGTCAGAGCTACGAGACCGTGGCGAACGATAGTGAACGTGATAAGTTTTTCTCTGCCTCGGAAGCCAAGGACTACGGTCTGGTAGACGTGGTTTGCGAGTTCCCAGAGGAATCGAAGTAGTCAAGGTACTCTTCCGCGAGAACGGAATGGACATGTCCCAAATGATCCCAATCGTCATCGAGAAGGAAGGCCGCGGAGAGCGAGCCTACGACATCTTTTCTCGTCTTCTTCGAGATCGAATCATCTTCGTTTCCGGCCCGGTGGGAGATGAAATGGCAAATCTCGTGGTTGCCCAGCTCCTTTTCCTGGCCAATGAAGACAGTGAGTCCGACATTTCGCTGTACGTGAATTCACCAGGTGGATCGGTCACTGCCGGTCTGGGCATCATCGACACGATGAACTTCGTTCAATGTGACGTTGCCACCTACATCATCGGCCAGGCGGCCTCGATGGGCTCCCTCATCGGATGCTCCGGAGCCAAGGGCAAGCGTTGCAGCCTGCCGAATGCGAAGAATCTGATGCACCAGCCATTGCTTGGTGGTGTTCTGGAAGGCCAGGCCACGGATCTCGAGATCGAGGCACGTGAGATGCTCCGGATCCGCGAGGTCCTCTACAAGATCTACGCCAACCAGACGGGTCGTTCATTCGATCAAATCTGTCAGGATTGTGAACGCAATACATGGCTGAGTGCCGACCAGATGGCCGAATACGGCCTGATTGATCGTGTCATTCATGAATTGCCGGCTTCTTCATGATGGAACGGCTTTCTGACACTTCAAGGAATTCGCGGGTATCCGTGATTCTCCTGGCTGTCCTGCTGCTGCTTGTCTGCGGTCTCCAGGTGTCGTGCAAGAACCGAAGTCGAGCCATGAGTGCCCAGCTTCGTGATCAGGTCCATGAACTGGAATCCGAAAACGAAGCCCTTCGGCTTCGACAGCAAGAGCTGGAGATACAGCTGAAGTCCTCTGAATCCACTTCAAAGGCTGATGACGGCACTCCATCCGGATCCGATTCCGCCGCCATACCGGTGGTGACCCGGATTTCCCTCAACAGAGCCAGTGGTCGACGCACAACCCCGGATGCCGATGGTCAAAGGCCTCTTGAGATACATGTGGGGGCGGTCGATGGGCGGAATCGACCCATCCAGTTGGCTGGCTCCATGCGGATCAAGGTCACCAGAATTCAGGAAGATGCGGCTCCTGTTGAACTTGCGGACATCGAACTGTCCCCGGAGGAGCTTCGAGATGCCTGGCGAGGAGGGTTCGTTGGCGGAACGACCTGGTTGGCGAACGTGCCCCTGGACGATGCCGATCTGACTCCCGACGTGGAATCACTGAATGTGAAAGTCTTCTATCGAGATCTGAGAACTGGTGAATTGCTCGAATGTGGAGACGAGGTGGACATTCGTTGATTTCAACGAGTCCGATTTCGGTAGTACCATGAAAGTAATGAATCGGAAGAAAGTCATCCTGATCGTTTCCCTGGTTCCACTTCTGGCGACTGTATCGGGCTGTTATCGCCCGCTGTTCGATGCCAAGCTTCCTCGCAACCAGTTCTCGCAACATGATGCTGCAAGAGATGGTGAGACCCCCATGGAGGGCAAGGACGCCTTTGGCACTACGCAGCCAGCCTTGCGGCAGAGGCTGATGACGAACTGACTGTGGTGGAACCAGTTGTCACGATCATGCGGAAGATGATGGAGGTCCGATAGTGAAATTGACAGAAATACCTTTCCCTGAAGGCTTTGCTCAAGTCAACCGGGGGGTATGTACCGATAGGAAATAACGGAGAGGGAGCGCGATTGTTCCCACTTCAGCTCCACCCAGTTACTGATCCGGATGACATGTGACCCAGCACGGACGCGATACATCAAAGGCACCGATCTCTCGACGAACCCAAATCGTTCTAGGGAGCTTCTTTGCAGCCATGACGGCTGTCATCATGCTTCTTGATCTGGGAACCCCGACAACAGCCACCGGCTTCCCACTCACAAGTCTCGGCAATCTCCAGGACAGGCCGGCAGAAGACCCCGTCTTCATGCTCGAGAACTCACTGGATCGATCGCGTTGGCAGGGAATCGTTATTCACCATCTTGGCGAACCATTCGGCACGGCCGAGTCGGTTCACAGGCGTCACCTCGGCTGGGGATACCAGGGCCTGGGGTATCACTTCCTCATCGGCAACGGCAATGGCCTGGCCGATGGAGAGGTCCATGTTGGTTATCGCTGGAATCAACAGCTTCCAGGCGCCCATGTCGTCGGCGAATCAGGCCAGCATCACAATGAACGATCCATTGGAATCTGTCTGGTCGGCAACGGCCAGAGAAGAGGGTTCACCGATCGACAGATCAGGCATCTGACCAGATTGATCCAGAGACTTCAGCAGGAACTTCGTATTCCAGCTGATCAGGTACAGCTCCATTCCAGTGTGGCTTCAGGCCAATCCAGCCCGGGACGTTTTTTCCCAGTGGCTGATTTTCGCGAGCAACTCCTGAACATCCAGGACTGAATCGCTCTCAAACCATGGAAAACAAGCCTCGAGAGTCCATCTCTGGACGTGTTGTCGCATGGTCTTGATGAGAACCAGGTGATTCTTGGCTTTGTGAGTTATGCCCCATGGCGTCTCTTCGTTGAGGCATACGCGTTCGTGAGGTAGATTGTGGGACTGGAGAAGGCATGGCGTCATGTCACTACAGGCAGAGGGACGGGGGTTTCTGATGGCCATGAGGCCTTCATCCCCCCAATAGTGCAGCTGGACCGAGTCGATCAATGAGTATGCCTCGTTCAATCAAGAACTTCACCGTGCTCGCCCACCTGGGTGATGGCGCCAGATCCAGCATCTACGCCGTTCAGGACAACAAGACCAAGCAGGTGTGGGCGCTGAAGCATGTACTCAGAATCACCGAAAAGGATGATCGCTTCATCCAGCAGACCGAAGAGGAATACGCCATCGGGTCGAAGCTGGATCATCCAAGCATTCGCCGCCTCGAACGGTTGATCAAGACTCGAAAATTCCTGAAGACGACATCTGTTTCACTGATCATGGAGCTTGTTGACGCGACCACGCTCGATAAGCGGATCCCGAAGAACTACGGCGACATCGTCCACATCTTCCATCAGGTGGCTCAGGGACTCATGCATATGCACGGTCGCGGGTTCGTTCATGCCGATATGAAGCCGACCAACGTGCTCGTTCTCGAAGACCTCAGTGTCCGGATAATCGATCTCGGTCAAGCCTGTGCCATCGGTACAGTCAAGCCGAGGATCCAGGGAACACCCGGGTACATCGCTCCTGAGCAGGCCCGGCGTGGTGAGATCACGCCTCAGACGGATATCTACAACCTTGGTGCGATGATGTACTGGGTGCTCGTGCGAGAGGTGATGCCGACGGCGTTGCCCCCGTCAAGTGGTGAGGGTGCCGATGCTGCCAGCGTTCGTGAAGATCACGAGATCAACCTTCCCATCCCCCCCCATGAACAGAATCCACTGATCCACCCACTGCTTTCCCAGCAGATCATGGACTGCATCCAGTTGGATCCAGCGGATCGACCGGAATCGATGGATGTCGTCGCCAACCGACTCGAGATGATCCAGCAGGTCCTGCGATGCCCAGCCTGATCCGGAGGGCTACGACCATCGTCTGTGTCCGTCGCCATGGCAAGGTCGCCATGGCTGGTGATGGTCAGGTGACGCTTGGTGACACCATTGCCAAGTCCAATGCGGTCAAAGTCAGGAAAATCGCCGGTCTTGGTGCTCAGAACGCCGGTGTACTGGCCGGGTTTGCCGGTGGTGCCGCGGATGGTTTCGCCTTGTTGGAGCGATTCGAGGCCACTCTCAAGTCCACGCCGACCAACCTCATGAAGGCGTCCATCGATCTCGCCAGACAGTGGCGTACCGATCGCGCATTGCGCCGTCTGGAAGCACTCATGATCGTGGCGGATCGTGATGTCACCCTGATGCTCTCCGGGCAAGGGGATGTCATCGAGCCAGCGGACGGGATATGCACCATTGGTTCTGGTGGTACAGCCGCTCTTGCAGCCGCTCGAGCACTCTTGAGCCGAACGGAGCTGGAATCGAGCGAGATCTGCACGACTTCTCTGGAGGTCGCCGCCGAGATCTGCATCTACACCAACCATTCCGTGGTTCTGGAAACACTCTGATCCGGATTCATTGACCTTTGCAGGTACTCGGGTTCCTCTGCCGATGTCCTTGTCATGACAGGATTGTTGAGCCGGTTGATTCGAGGTGGTCGTGGAATGCCTCCAGCACCCTCAGGTGCTGTTCTGAGGGTGCTTCGCAAGGCGATCAAGCGAGATGTGACACTCATCCGCTGGTGTGATGACGGCACTCCTGAAACACTTTCAACGTCCTTGCTCGCAGTGGAGCGAACAGGGATGGTCATCTCCAGGCCCGAGAGCACCAATCGAATTCGCTCAGGAGAATCTCTGGAGCTGGTCGTACAGGGTGGAGGTGGACGCTTCAGAGGGCGTGTCCACTGTCTTGGCATGAGTGAGCAGCCCAGTGGCGGCAGTCGACCCATACCGACCGTTCGTCTGAGTATTCCCAGTCGCCTTCAGGGTGGTGAACGACGCCAGAGCCATCGAGTGAGTGTCGGATTCGATCTGGCCCCCACCGGTCAGCTTCGAGATCCTGAAACCGGTGCCTTCTGGCTTGCCGACATCATCGACATCAGCATGGAGGGGATGCAGTTGCGTTCTCGGGATGATTCACCGGGAATTCAACCCGGCGAAATTCTCTGGCTCGAGACCGAGCTACCGAGTCCGGTCGGGGTCCTGGATTGTCCGGTTCGAATCGTGAATGCTCGCAAGGATGGCCGAAGCGATCGACATGTCCTTGGAATCGTCTTGGTGGAGCCCGTCAGGGAACTGGCCGAATTCATTCGAAAAGCCGAGATTCGTCGGGCCGCTCGCCTGAGAAACTCCTGAACAACCATGGGTATTCTGTCACGATGAAACCAGATGATCATGTCTGCCTCTGCTTCCACGTCTCTCTACGCAAGCTTCGTGCTTATTTGGCAAGAGAGAAGCCCCGTGTCCCATCACAACTCTCGGAATGCCTTGGGGCGGGAACTGGTTGCCAATGGTGCGTCCCCTTTCTGAAAAAGCTCCATCGGCAATGGGCCGAGGGCGAAGAGCCGGGTTTGCCGGTTTCTCCGGAGTCGTATGCCAAGCGGCGGCAGGTGTATCGTCAGCGTTCGGAGACACCCGGTTCCGGCTCAGATGAAGCCCCGGCATAGACCAGGCATGGACAGCCGATCTGCGGCAGCGATCCGCCTCCACTCACGCGGATCTCCTGAACGGCGGTAGTCGACCATTTCAGAGTGATCCACCATTCATCCCCATTGCATACCCATTGCACAATGGAACCCTGTTCCAGTCTGTGGACGTGGCCCCTGTTGTTCGAAACGGGTCCCTCGTAGTCCAAATAGGCGGATCGGTGGTTATCGAGTCGAAAGCCGTGGATGGATGCCCCGTTTTCGATGCTTTCAAGACGTGTTTCCAGTCGGATGGAGACCAATTTGCCGGAGGGGTCGTCCGGGCTCTGGAGCATCCAGTCGACATGTGAAGAGCCGTCGGGCAGATCGTGTTGGAGTTGAACTGTTCTCATGATTGATGTCTGAATATCCCGGTGATGGTCCGGTATCGACTGTCTGAAGAGCCACCCCACTCATCGTATGATGAACAACATGAAGCGTATCAATCTGATTGTCGTGGCTCTAGGGGCCGTCGGTCTCCTGGCCGTTTCCACCGGTGTTTCTGGTTGCAGCAACAAGGTTCCTGCCGAATCACTCGCCAAGCGGGCTCATTTCAACTACTGGGCCGGTAACTGGTCAACCGCGCAGGAACAATATGCCCAACTTGTCGACCGCGTTCCAGACAATTGGAAGTACCAGTTCCATCTGGGCTCTTCCGCGTTGAACAACAACGATCTGGACATAGCCAGAAGCAGTTTGTCGATTGCCGAGACACTTGAGCCTCAGAATGACGAGATCGCCTCGGAACTGGCCGAGACCATGTATCGACAGGATGATCGGGATGCGCTCTTCACCTTTCTGGTGGATCGGGCTGAATCCACTCAGAATTCCGAAGACTGGCTGATGCTCGCGAGATACAGCCTGGATCTCGATGATCCCGACATGGCGCGACTCGCGGTGCAGGAAGCACTTGTTCTGGACGTCTCCGACTCTGCTGAACCCTACATCGTCTCCGCCCAGCTTTCGGAGCGCGTCGGGGACATCGATGCGGCACTCAAGTCGCTCAAGATCGCCTGGACACTGGAGCCCGACAATGAGAAGGTCGGAACCATGATCAGAAATCTTGGTGAAGTCCCCGGTCCCACCATGCTCGGTTCGATCGAGATGGGCGGGTGAGTACAACCTCGGCGTTACCTCTCCTGCAGTGGATCGAGCCGCTGAATGATCTTGCCCGGTTGCGGATCCTTCGCACGCTCGAGGCGAATGAGCTCGGGGTCGGAGAGCTCGCGGCAGTTCTCCAGCTTCCTCAATCAACGGTTTCCAGGCATCTGAAACGGCTTCTAGAAGCAGGATGGATCATTCGCCGCAGCGTTGGAACAGCCGCTCTGTATCGTCTGGCTCAATCCACACTGGATGATTCGGCTCGTACCATCTGGACGTTGGCCGAATCCGCGATGGCCGAGATTCCAGTCTGTCTTGAAGATGATCAACGAGCTCGGGAAGTCATTTCAAGACGACATGTCGACAGCCGGAGGTTCTTCGGGGACCTTGGTGGTGAGTGGACCGATCTTCGCGAGACCCTCTTCGGGCAAACCCTGAACATGCGCCCGTTGCTCGGTTTTCTGGATCCCGATTGGATCGTTGCCGACCTTGGCTGCGGTACCGGGCAGATGGCGGGTGAACTGGCCAACTGGGTACAGCGAGTCGAAGCCATCGATCGAGAGGAAGCCATGCTCGAAGCCGCTCGCAAGAGACTGGTCGACGTGGACAACATCGGATTCCACAGAGCAGATGCCTGTGAACTCCCTTTCGACGATCACTCCTTCGATGCGACCATTCTTTCCCTGATTCTCCATCACCTGGAGGATCCATCAAGGGCGCTGACTGAAGCCAGAAGAATCACGACAGGTCCAATCATGGTCCTGGACATGATGAGTCACGATCGAAAATACTATCGCGACACGATGGGGCATCTTCATCTCGGTTTTTCCAGTGATGTGCTCGCGGCCACAGCAGAGAAGTCCGGATTACGACTCGAGAAATACGTCCCGTTGCCACTTGATCCAGGATCATCAGGCCCGCCGGTATTCGTGGCCAGGCTGACGGCCAGGTAGGTGACTGGATGGATCAGGGCTCGATGAGTGGAACAAGCTCGATGGTTTCCTCGACTTGTTCGGCTGGTTGAGCCGGTTCAATCTGCACTTCCTTCAATTCAACGCCCTTCTCTGGAAGAACCATCGGCGGTAGCTGAATATCAACCTCGGGAAGCCATACTCTCGTCAGGATGTCCAGAAACACGAGATCCTGATTGGCCCGGGACATCGCATTGAGTCCCTCGCGAATCAATTCCGGCCTGTCCAGTTGATGTCCGAGATAGGCCAGAAGGAATCCGAAATCATCAAGATCTTGATCCTCATCGATTCGAGCTCGACAGAAATCGATGGCTTGTTCGAGATCATCCATCTTCGGAAGCAGCATCGGGTCGTAGACGACATCGATCATCTCCGGCTGGAAGCCCAACAGGCTCTTGAGCGTGAGTGCGGCAGTCAGATTGAGACCGGCACCTATCTGGCTGTGTGCAAGACCTGCAGTGGCCAGGGGATGGCCGGGAGTGAAACGAAGTGCTCGTCCGAATCGTTTTTCTGCCCAGAAGTATTCACCCGACTTGAGCTTGTCCTGACCGGCCAGCATCAGTTCATCGAAGCGGGTCTGGTTTCCAGTGGACAGTGAATCAACGCGTTGTCCATGACGAAGAACCAGTCCGATGTCATCGAAATTGAGGGGATTGACATCATCATCCTGATTGCTGTCCTGTATCCCACCAGGTGTCCGATCCTCCGGTCTGGGTGGTACGGGCAGGTCGGGCCCCTCCTCGGTGAGTTCATCGTCTTCTTCATCGAGGGCTTCGACTTCAGCCATTCGATCCAACCGTGGTTGAATCTGGTACTGGGAAATCTCCCGTTGCACCTGGGAATAATTCTGTTCAAACCGGCCGACCAGATCGTCGGTCTTGTCGGGATTGAGTTCCTTGTACCGCTGAGCCATCTTCTCGACGATCGATTCAACCTGTGGGGATCGTCCGGGATCCTGCTGTTCGGAGATTCGATTCGTCATCCGCCTACCTTCCATGAGATTGGGAGGAAAGCGGGTCTCGTAGGGCCGGCCGGGCCGGACCTTCGTCGTCAGGCCTTCGGCCTCATCCTCATTCGACCGCAATCGGTCGTAGTTGGTGAGACCAAGATTCGAGGCATCTGCACCAGTGAAGATGGCTCCGAGTCCCAGGAGGTTCGAAGCGGTGTACTGAATCATCTGCTGGTTGGGCGAGATTCCCGATCCGACCGGCTGTGGTTCCACCTTGAGTTCGCGATTGGTGAGATCCTGCCGCATCAATTCCCCACGACGTGTATCGCGAAGAAACGGGCTGCCCCCACCAATCGTGTACTGCCACGGTTCATTGAAATCATCAGGCGTCGTTGCGCCCTCCGATTGGAGAACGTTGCCGGGCTGTCCACTCGGGATGTATCGGTTGCTGATCTGATTGAGCTTGTCGAGTGAATCAAGATCGGAGCCGAAAGCAACACGGTTCTTGGCGTCGCCGAAATTCTTGTTGAAGAAAGGGCTGTACGTGCCTGTTGTGCTGAATCCGTTGCTGTCCTTGGAGAAGTATCTGGCCGAAACACCACCACCGAGTCCCCCGCCGGCGCCGCCGTAACCACCTCCCATCATCTGGCCCTCGAGCGTACCGGCCTGCTGCCAGTACCACGGATTGCTACCGATACCACCGCCGGATTCCATGAAGGCACCAGGATTGGCAAAGTTCTGCTTCGAGAAGTCCGAATTGGTCGAGAGCCTCGTTGCGATGTTCGGATTGACCAGACCTCTGGCCGACTGGCCTGGAGCAACATCACCAGCTCTGGTCGGTTCGTTCCTGGTTCCTCTCGTATTCAGGCCTCCATCGAGCGCGTGGCCATCACCCAGGGCATTCTGGGCATACGTGAGAGAGGTGGGAATGAGGGTCAGAAGCAGAATAGCCAGGCCGAGATAACGCATCATGAGTCGCTCCGATCCGTTCAGGATCCAATCAGGCAGGTCTTCATTGACCTCCCTCATGGTATCTCTCATCGGATCCGATGGACTCCAATTGTGAGAGGAATACCCTGTTTGACGGTCTTTCAGGCTGCTTTTCATTTCTTCAGACCTGTATCGGGGCAGCTTGCTACCATCCCCCCCCGTGGGAACTTCAACCAGATACATCACGACCCCCATCTACTACGTCAATGATCGTCCCCATATCGGGCACGTCTACACGACGACCATCTGCGACGCCTGGGCTCGATTTCAGAGATTGTCCGGACACGATGTCTTCTTTCTGACCGGCACCGATGAGCATGGACAGAAAGTGGAGCAATCCGCAGAAGCTCGCGGCGTAAGCCCTCAGGAACTCGCGGACGAGAACTCCGAGGAGTTCCGGCGCATCATGGGCATGTTCAACCTGACGAATGATGAATTCATCAGGACAACGGACCCAAGACACGAGCAGCAGGTCCAGTCCCTTGTCAAACGATTGATGGATTCCGGCGATGTCTATCTGGGTACGTTCGAGGGATGGTACGACGCCGGCCAGGAGGAGTACTACACGGATACGAAGGCCAACGAGGTCGAGTTCGTCTCCCCCATCTCCGGCAAGCCGCTGGAGCGTGCCAGTGAGCAGAACTACTACTTCAAGCTCAGCGCCTACGAGGATCGATTGCGGAAGATGTTCGATGATCATCCTGGAATCGTTCGTCCGGACGCACGCCGTAACGAGGTGCTCGGTCGCTTGCGAGAGGGCCTTCAGGATGTTCCGATCAGCCGAACCAACTTCGCCTGGGGTATCGGCGTTCCAGGTGCGGACGAACATGTGATCTACGTATGGATCGATGCGCTGTTCAACTACATCACCGCACTTGGACTGGCTGACAGCGAGTCCCAATGGCATGCCCAGCGTGCGGGCTACTGGCCCGCCGGCATGCAGGTCATCGGCAAGGAGATCCTGTGGTTCCACGCGGTCATCTGGCCTGCGCTCCTGATGGCTCTTGAACTCCCGCTTCCATCCTGCATCTACGCACATTCCTTCTGGATCAGCGAAGGCCAGAAGATGTCCAAGTCCCTTGGCAACTTCATAGATCTCGAGGAACTCCAGGGATACATGGAGAAGTACGGTAGCGACGCGCTCCGCTACTTCCTCTGTACCCAGGGCCCGCTGGGCGCAACAGACGCCGACTTCTCACGCAGCCAGTTCCATGAGACCTACACGACCGATCTGGTCAACACGGTCGGGAACTGCGCCAGTCGAACATCCGCGATGATCGGCAAGTATTGCGATGGCCTCTGCCCGGCGGATACCGGTGAGTGTGCGGATGGCGGTGTGGACTGGTCGGACTTCACATCGGCCCAGGTCGAGGCGGCCATCGATTCCATGGAGCGTTTCGATCTCTCCGGTTCGATCGCCGCTGCAATGACGATCGTCAGACGAGTGGATGCCTTCATCAATGAAACGGCACCATTCAAATTGGCCAAGGATCCAGAAATGGCGGCTCAGGTCGGGGATATTCTCTATCGATGTGCCGAAGCCATCAGGATTGCATCCTGCCTTCTCGAGGCGACCATGCCCGAGAAGATCCTGGAGCTTCGTGATGCCTGGAATCTAGGGGCTCCAACGGGAGATCTCCGCGGTGAATGCCAATGGGGAAGACTGGCCGCTGGAACAGCCATCGAGAAGGTGGCGCTTTTCCCGAGAGTTGAATCCGAGTAGGAATCTCGGCATCACCTCGATCTCGCCGATAGATATGTAGATGGGCTTGTTCACGGGTTTCATCCAGGCTTCAGCCGTACTGGCATCCCAGGCCCAGTTGGTAGCCAGTCGTCTACGTAATCGCCATCAGGCGGGCCAGGACGAGCAGGCGACCCCAGACCACACCAGAACCAGAGTCGACGGGGTCGAGCTCTCAGAAGCGGTTCAGGAGCTTCCTGACAACAGCTCGGAGCAATCACGTCAGGAACACCAGCGACGTGAGCCCGATGGACGACCACGTGGCATTCGAAAAGTCGATCTGAAGATCTGATTGATCCCGGGATCAGGGCGTTACGGGGGTTTCCAGAGGCAGACGAGCGAACACGGTTTCCCCACCACGGACTCGTTGCCCAACTTCCACATTGATCTCCACCAGTTGGGGATCGGGAAGTATGAGTTCGGTGCTCGAGCCGAACTTGATCATGCCATACACCGCTCCCGCTTCAGCTTGATCTCCTAGATCGACCGGGCAGACGATTCTTCTGGCGATGAGCCCGGAAATCTGGCGGACACCGATCATCTTCTGATCTTCACGACGAAGCATGACGAGATTGTGCTCGTTCTCCATGTGGCAGCGATCGGAACGGGCATCGTGATGTCGGCCAGGTACATGACGATTGAGAGTCACGGTGCCATGGCATGGCCATCGATTGACATGGACATCGAGGACACTCAGGAATATCCGTATGACGACGGCCGGAGCATCCAGATCCGGATGGCGGTCATGGTGTTCGATGCTTGAAATCACACCATCGGCCGGACTGATCATCTGGTCCCGAGTCCAGTCGGCAGGGAGGCTTCTGCGAGGACTGCGAAAGAAGGCATACACGGCCAGCAGCAGTATCCCCAGTGGAATCAGCACGGACAGCGTCACGACCGTCGGTGCCTGGAGAAACAGGGTGATACCAACAGCGGCACCGAAGATACCGGTTGCCGTTCCCCATTCGCGTATGCCGTGATGAGTGAGCTGGATAGCGAATCTCTCGCGTTGTTATGACTATTCGGAGGCTCGGCCGATGAAGAAGCCAACGCCAGCGGCAATCAATGCACCACCAACGAGTCCACCTGTCCAGACCCACAGGCCGCCTGCAATGGTGCTTGTCAGCATCGAGGCGCCACCTTCCAATTCCGAGGCGAGAATGATGAGGATGATGATCATCGCCACCAGCGCACCGATGCAGAGGCCGATACTGAGCCCGGAGTTGGGCATATCGACGGTTTCCTCCATCATGACCGCTGGAGCCTGGGCAATGCCCGCTCCAGCCACTGGTGCTTCTCCAAGTTCTGGAGCATTGACAGCTTCGAAAAGTCCGGATGAATTTTCAGGAAGATCAAATTCATCCTCCCCGGAATAGACTTCCTCGAGCAATTCGGCACCCAATGACGTGTCATCGGATTCTCTTGTGAGATCAAGGAGTCCACTACCTGAACCAACGGATTCAAGCGTCAGATCTTCATCAAGTTCATTGCCCAGCTGTGTCTCGCCAGCATCTCCAGCACCTTCAAACGCCGAAATGCCCGAAGCGGATCCGCTGAGTCCCACACCCACTTCCGAATCCATCGGTCCTGTGGAGCCTGGGGTCATTGATGGTGTAGGAAGGCCGGTTGACGAGCTGCTCAGAGACATCGCGTCACCGGTACTGGAGAGTTCCATTGGAGATAATGAGGACCCATCGAGATTGAATCCCGAGCTATCGCCAAGATCCATGGTTAGTCCGGTGTTCGATCCGCTGCTGGCGGCATCACCCAGATCCAGTTCAACGGAACCAGAGTCATCCGGACTGGCCAGAAGATCAATTTGTTCCACCTTGAAGATCAGATTTTCGCCATCTCGAAATTCCTGGATCTGACCGGATGAGACCATGTCATTGATCTCACTCTCGTTCTTGGCGAGTTTCTGGCAGACCTCTTCAATCGTGTAAAACATCTTGGACATATCACGGGCTCCTGCATCTGGATCAACGCCTGATAGAGCGAGAATCCGGAAAAGTTGAACCTATGAGGGTATCCGGTCAGAGGCACGCGAGCAATGTTGGCAGCGGTAGTGCTGATTGTCTTCGGGTCCAGCTGGAAGAGCCTTCAGAGCTCGGTTGGCTTGGAATCCAGCCTGACAAGGATGTAGACGATCATGCCCATGCAGGCCAGAGGCAGCAGCAGGCCCAGGGACATGGACATCCAGGGTGCCTCTTGAAGGGAATCGGGTGAATAAAGACCGAATCCACGGGTCTTGGCGGTGATGGATGGAGTTTCAGTGCCCAGCCGAATGGTCAGCACCGGACTACCTTCCAGATCCGATCCCCACTTCGTGAACAGAAGGTTCGATCCAATGGCGAGAACAAGCAGGATGAACAGGCAGATAATCTTGGCTGATCCGGGCATTGAAGCAGAACCTTACCGGATTGAATCCGACTCCACTCAATCCAGAGGAATGATCTCCTCGGCGGATCCCAATCCGTTGAAGGTGGATCGCAGCCTCTGCAGAATGAGATTGAGTCGTTGTGAGATCCTCGACTCGGAACAACCCACCACCAGACCGATTTCTCGCATGGTCATGTCTTCGTAGTAGTAGAGAACGACGATCAGCTGATCTCTGGAATCGAGCTCTCGAGTCAGCCATCGTCTGAGATCACTTCTCCCGATGTCATGGAGTGGACTGTTCGAGGGATTCTTATCCGTCAGGCTGGTGAGCTCGGAGGAATCGTTCTCATCACTTCCATTGTTCATGGTGACCGTACTGAAGGTCACCATGGCAGGCGGCCTCGAAGCGGATATGCAGGCCAGGGAATCCTCTATGGACAGACCAAGAAGTCCGATAAGCTCCCCGGCATCCGGTGATCTTCCGTGGATCACCCGGAAACGATCCTTGGCTGCATTGAGCAATTTGGAACGCTGACGGACCTGTCTGGGTATGTGGTCCTGCTCACGGAGCCAATCCTGCATGGCACCGATGATTCGCAGGGAACTGAAGGTCTCGAACCGAATACCTCTTTCAGGCTGAAACCGCTCTATTGATCTCACCAGCCCCAGATAGCCCTGCTGGATGAGATCATCAACGTCAACCGATGGTGGCAGGGAGGTTCGAAAACGCTCAGCCAACAACCGTACGTGTCGTTCCATGTAATGGGCGATCAGGACGTCTCGAAGGTAGATGGTGGGCTCATTCTTGTATCTGGCCCAGGTATCCATGATGTACTGAGATTCCGGTGATCGGCGAGACTTCCGACCCCTACTTCTGGTCTTGTGGACCTGTTCGACGTCTCTTCCGTGTCGAGCAGGGGTGTTTGGGGCGATTGAGGGCCCGGGGCTCATCGCGGATACGCGAGGAGCTCCCTGATTCGTGATGGTTTTCATGCGTGCACCGTCCCTGGCAATTACAACTCTTCTCTCCGTGGGATGCCGTCCATGGCACGACCCAACCAATACTCATCGGCAACTCGGCGATATTTCACCAATGACGGGTGACGTTCTTCGATTTGGCTCTTTCAGTCCATCAGAACGTGGATGTCATCGTTATCAGACGTTCATCCATTCAGGAACGGAATCGCGAACTGAACGAACAGGGCCACCAGGGCTCCCAGGGCCACGACACCAAAGACGATCTGAGTGGTCATGAGTGCGACCTGCCACCAATACAGCTTCAGACTCGGAACCCGAATGGCCTTGTAGGCGACCGACAAGCCAAAGGCGAGTGGCAGCAGCAGTAGATACCACCACTGATGAAACACATTCATGGGTTCCAGAAACGGGATCCATGCCAGCATGTTCACCGGTCTTCACTCCTTCGATGTGGATGATCCGGCCTGTTCTGGGGATAGAAGGCATCCAGAATCACCACCAGATTCATCAACCCCCCCAATGTGATGAACAACATCGCCAACCAGTTGACGTGGGCAAGTCCAACTCGATGAACACGGATTTCCATCGGTTGATTCTGTACGAGTGTCTGATTGAGGAAATCAGCGACGAAGGCGATCGGACCATTGAACGCCTGACCGACGAACCAGATTCGATCCTGCTTCATATCAACCGCATCAAGGCCTCCAATGAGAAGCCCACAGAAGAAAAGAAAGAGAATCCCACACATGATGAGGAGTCCTCTTCTTCGTTGACCGAGAACGATGTGACCAAGACCGGGAAACACCCAGGCCATGAGGGCGGCTGTCGGGCAGCAGCTCCTTTGAATTCCAGTTGCCGCCAACTGATCATCATTCTGTGGTCGGGTCATGCGGATCGTCCGAATAATTCAGGCTTACTGGCCATGATAAGTGGTTGTTCCTTGCGACCTGAACAGATCAGGCTGAAGTTTCGTATCACCAGAGCCGAATAGGCATCGTAGCGGGAGGCACCAGTTGGGTGTCATCAGCCAACCCGAGTGAAAGGTCTGGTCACGATGAAAGATCAAAGTCGAGCGTCTGAGGGTAGTGATAAATCAGAGGTGATTGATAGAAGAAGCGGATTGGATCGACGGGACGACCCCCATCATTCGGTCTCGGCAACCAATCTCGAACGACGGCGTGGCCCCGGGCGACGGCGAAGTGATTTTCTACGTTCTGCAGAGGAAGGCGAGATGACTGGCGAGCAATTCATGTTCGTTCAGGCCATTGATGCGTTCAAGCGAGCCAACGGAAAGAGCTTCCCCACCTGGACTGACGTTCTCGAGGTCATCAGGCGACTTGGATACCGAAAAACCATGCCAAGCGGGCTTCAGCTGGGTTCTAAGGTTGAAGATTGGACCGAAAGAGCGAATTCACCCACCGGACTGGATCAGGCGGAAGACGCCGCCTGATCAACCGTTCTCGGTAAACCAGTCAGCATTGATCTGTATGTACTTCTGCCATTCCTCCGGCAGATCCTCCTCCGGGAAGATCGCCTGAACAGGACATTCATCCACACAGAGCCCGCAATCAATGCAGGTTTCGGGATCGATATACAGCATTTCGAACCCCTCGTAAGTGCCTTCATCCTTGGTGGGATGAATGCAATCGACGGGGCAGACATCAACGCAGGCTGTGTCTTTGGTTCCAATGCAGGGTTCGGCAATGATGTGTGTCATGAGTCTTGTCTCTGTGTGAGATCAACTATACGAACAATTCATTTTAGGGCAAGGAGACCCTTGGGCCAATGTGATTCATCGGCATCTCGTGATTTGCTTCACGAGTGAGTCGACACCAAAAATGCCAGAAGGCCGACTTTTCAGTCGACCTTCTGACGGATTTCGAACGGGAACCCGTCCTTGCTCCTGAGCGTTCCATGATCCCGGAGCACTAAATCTGCTGAGCACCAGGGGCTCAACGGCGGCGAGTTGCCTTCTTACGAGTGGCCTTCTTGCGAGTGACCTTCTTACGAGTGG
>CESO01088614.1_pt1 | contig 26177 bp, 21 predicted proteins | sample 356341 | NCBI WGS metagenome assembly CESO01 (sample SAMEA2621812, study PRJEB7988) | marine metagenome | biome: marine biome (ENVO:00000447); feature: deep chlorophyll maximum layer (ENVO:xxxxxxxx); material: "saline water (ENVO:00002010), including plankton (ENVO:xxxxxxxx)" | depth 35 m | reverse complement strand
GGGGGGGGGGGTACTTCAGTCTTTTGAAGGTTAGAGGTTTCCGAGGTACGCCCTTTAAAATGGCTTCCTGGGATGATAAATTGGTTTACTTTTCCCCGAAATGGAGAGAGGCCATTTGCATGAGACATAATTCAATCAATAATCGTTTGTTCTTCGTATTTCTGTAATCCAGTTCACATTTACTGGCTATGTCAATCGCCTTCAACAGCAAGGGCAGTGGTGCTTTTGTAGTTTGTTCTTTAAACTTTTCCTCGGTATTTTTAGTGACCTCAAGCAAATGAAGGGTTTTGTTCTCTTTGCTGACCATCAAGTTTCTGAAATGGGATCCCATTCCTGTGATGAACTGTAATTCATCAAATCCTTTTTGTAGTAATTCGTCAAAAGCCAACAATAGGGCTGGGATATCGTGGTTCAACATCAATTCCGTAACGGAAAAAAAGGTTTCATGATCCAGTACATTAAGATTTTCGGACACGGATTTTACGGTCAGGCTTCGGTCGGTAAAACTGACCATTCGATCATAGATGGACAGGGCATCTCTCAGTGCGCCATCGGCTTTTTGGGCGATCAAATTCAGTGCCTCCTCTTCAAATTCTATTTTTTGGTCTTCTGCTATTTTTTGTAAATGTTCCTTGCAATCCTTGACACTGATTCTCTTAAAATCGTAGGTTTGGCATCGGGAGAGTATGGTGGGGATTATCTTTTGTTTTTCAGTGGTGGCTAGAATAAAAATGACGTGTTTTGGAGGCTCTTCCAACGTTTTGAGAAAGGCATTAAAGGCTCCAATGGATAGCATGTGTACCTCGTCGATTATATAAATCTTGTGGGTTCCTACCTGTGGGGGGATTCTAACTTGTTCATTCAGACTGCGAATGTCATCTACCGAGTTATTGGAGGCGGCATCCAGTTCAAAAATATTAAAAGCGAAACTCTCATTGGCGAGTTTTTTGCCTTGATTATTGATTTTTTTGGCCAGAATTCGCGCACAAGAAGTTTTACCTACGCCCCTAGGGCCACAAAAAAGCAAAGCCTGTGCCAATTGATTTTTTTCTATGGCGTTGTCCAATGTCTGAGTAATGGCCTTTTGACCTACTACTTCCTCGAAAGTTTGCGGGCGATATTTTAAGGCTGATACAATGTAAGCTTCCATTTTAAGTGGAGTATAAACAAAGATAAAAATAGAAAAATGTCCATGCAGGAGTCAACAAATAAATTCACACTAAATTATCAACAAAAGACTAACTTTGTATCCGGCAGGCTGTCTTATTGCTCTTGTTTACAAGAGAGGAAAGTCCGGACACCACAGAGCAGTATAGCGGGTAATACCCGTCGTTCGCCCCGGCGAATAGGACTAGTGCAACAGAAAGCAAGTACAGTTCGGCTGTAGTGAAATCAGGTAAACTCTATGCGGTGCAACGCCAAGTAAGATTGCGTTTGAGGACGGCTCGTCCGATGCGATTGGGTAGGCGGCTAGAATGTTGTAGCAATGCAACATCCAGATAAATAATAAGACTCGACAGAATCCGGCTTACAGGCCTGCCTTTTTTATTGCTCAAAAAAGCTGAATACATTGCTGCCGTATTTTCTAGATTTGCTGAATTTGGAGTGCTCCTCAAACACCTCGTGTTCACTGTGTTCGATAATCAATAACCCTTGCTGATTTAACAGTTGGTTGGCAAAAACCTTTTCAATGATCTCATGGTACTGAGGGGTTGCCAAATCGTATGGCGGGTCTGCAAAAATCAAATCGAATTGCATTTTAACAGCAGACAGGTACTTCCAGGTGTCCATCTGTGTTACTTGAATGGGGAGTTTTAAAGATTTGGAGGTTTTACGGATAAAATCAACACACATTTTGTTTTGATCCACAGCGATGATGTTTTTTACCCCACGGGAGCCAAACTCATAACTGATGCTTCCCATACCGGAAAAAAGGTCTAAAACAGCGGTGTTTTCCCAATCGCATTGGTGTTGAAGTATGTTGAATAAAGCTTCTTTGGACCGATCGGTGGTGGGGCGAACAGGAAGTTTTTTGGGGGCAGTGAGTCTTCTGCCTTTATGAGAACCGGAAATAATTCGCATCAGTCAAAAAGATTGATAAAATAGGGTGCAGGATGTTCTCTCTCGTCAAACATCATAAAACCGGCTTGATCAGAAAATGTAATTTTTTCGTGATAATGCTCCAATGCTTGATAATATTTTTTATAACGGGCATATTTACCAAAAAACACCATACTAAAAGCTTCGGGTGACAATGAAAGTTCCTCGGCAACAGCTAAAACAAAATAGAGAAATCCATCTTCATTTTTGTAAGGATAAGTATTGAAAAGCAGGAGTTCTTTCCCCTTAAAGACCAAAAGGTCAAATTGATGGTCTTGCATATGAAGGTTCATTTCTATCGAATCGTCCACATTACTTGCGTTCGAACTAATGTCATAGAGTATTTGGGTGTAATGTGTGAAACTAATGTCTTTAAAATAATACTGTAAGGTAGCTTCTATTTGCTTGTTAACAGGATAAAGAATTTTGATCTGCCCGTCTTGTGTTTCTTTTTCGGCAATGCTCCAACCTTCCTCCACGGAAACATTGAAATTGAGATAGGTTTCTTTTTGGGTTGGGTTGTAGAGTGTTTTAGGAACAAAGGTGGCCTTTTGATTGAAGTGTACTCCTTTAATTTTTTCACTTTCGAGAAAAGAATCGGATTCCAGCAATTTTTGGAAGGCCTCTCCTTGCTTGATGCTGTGGCTTTCAAACTTAAAAAAAGGTCGGGCTTTGGTTGAACAAAAAGAAAATCCACCCTTAAAAATTTGGATGGACAGTTCATTGTCTTGTATAGTATTTTTATTGAGCGGCATCGAAAATAGTGGGCCAGTTTCCGTTGGTACTTACATCGGTAAGGGAGCCCAATATGATCGCAGGACCATTGACTCCATCTACGGAAACGGTCTCGTTTTCAGTTTTTAACAAATCTTTGTTTTGATCGAAAAGAATCACATCTTTGGCTACTTTAACCTCAAAAACAGGAACCCTATATCCATTTTTGTCAATGATATCTGCATTGATATCGAATTTTGACTGGATTCCATCCACAGGAACATTGGCAAAGTCTTTATAGACATTGGAGTTTTTAAATAGGGAATCTTTAACAGGGACAAATCCCAAGGTGTCCACTACCACTATTTCACGCAGCATGTCAATCCTGTATGTTCGGTCGTATTCCATGAAGGAGGAGTCTCTCTTTTCGATCAAAGTAAAAATTCCATTGTCAATAAATTTCACCAAACTGTCAAAGTTATTGCTGTAGATTCCGTTGACATCTTTGTGGGCGATTTGCGCTTTGCGAATCAACTTTAATTTATTGATGACTATGGCATACCGCTCGTTCTTCGTCTTGTTGAAGTTAATTGGCCCATTAATTGAGTCATAAATCTTATAACTAAAAAATATGGCTAGTATCCAAAGCAAAGCTTGAAGCGCTAATTTCATGATATATTAATTTTTACTACTAACAAATCTACAATTTTTTTTGAATCGTAAAAGTTTTACAAATGAATTATCTTGTGAGAAAATAAGCCATATGTTAAACCCCTCTTTCCGTAACATTCTATCAGAAAAGTTCAGGTTTGAACCGACGGCTTCTCAGGCAAAGGGATTTGAAAAAATCGCTCATTTTTTATCCGATGCTCCCGATGATTCGCTTTTGTTGATAAAGGGTTATGCAGGAACGGGAAAAACCACTTTGATTGGTCATTTGGTTCAGCAATTGAGTAGGATCCAAAAAAAATCTGTATTGATGGCTCCAACGGGTCGGGCGGCCAAAGTGCTGTCTGCCTATGCGGGTAAAAATGCCCTAACCATCCATAAGAAAATTTATTTCCCCAAAGCTGAAGGTGTAGGAGGGAGTGTTCAGTTTATCTTAAAGGAAAACAAACACACCCATACGATCTTTATCGTTGACGAGTCTTCTATGATCGGTGACGACCGCCAACAAAGTAAACTCTTTGAAAATGGATCTTTACTCCACGACTTGGTGCACTATGTCACCAATGGTGAAAAATGTAAATTGATTTTTGTGGGCGATACTGCCCAGCTACCGCCTGTCAATTTGGGGCTGAGTCCCGCACTGGATGAGCAAGAACTGGCCGTACAGTTCAATGCCACTGTTTACAGTATTACACTAGAGGATGTGGTTCGTCAACAAGCCGAATCAGGGATTTTGTTCAATGCTACAATCATTCGAGAACTACTGGTTAGAGATCAGTTTGAGGGGTTTAAATTTCATTTGGAAGGATTTAAAGATGTACAACGAATCATTGAAGGCAATGAATTTTTGGAATTGCTCAACAATGCCTTGGACGAGGATGGTATCGACCAAACGGTATTGATCGTTCGCTCCAACAAAAGAGCCAATCTGTACAATAAAAACATTCGAGAACGCATCCTTTTTTTGGAATCCGATTTGGCGGTAGGTGACCAACTGATGGTAGTCAAAAACAATTATTTTTGGTTGGGGGCCGATTCCCAACCCGGTTTTATCGCCAATGGCGATGTGATCCGCATCAACCGCATCAACAAAAATGTGGATCGCTATGACATGAAATTTGCGGAGGTAAGTGTCCAAATGGTAGATTATCCCAATGAACCCGCTTTTGATACCGTCTTGTTATTGGAAACGCTGAACACTGAAACCGCCAATTTGGGCTATGAACAATCACAGTTGCTCTATCAAAAGGTATCTTTGGATCACCCCAACGAAAAGTCCAAATACAAACGTTTTCTAAATGTTAAAAACGATCCATATTTTAACGCCTTACAGGTTAAATATTCCTACGCCATCACATGCCATAAGTCACAGGGTGGCCAATGGAAAAATGTTTTCATAGAGCAACCTTACCTGCCCCAAGGCCCTAATAAAGAATATTTTAGATGGCTTTATACCGCGCTAACCCGTGCCAAAGAACGTTTGTTTTTGATCGGTTTTGGGAAGGAGTATTTTTGATTATTTTACTCTAGATATATGGATAATAACCCAATAATTAAGAACCATTTTTTATTGTTTTCAAAGCGTGAGAAAACCTTCCGTCTCCAAATCCATAGTCTAAAATTTTTATAGAGGTTTCAGAATCAAAATATTCTAAACATTTTCTGTGACGTGACCGGAAGGAGAATCTTGCTTGAGGATTTCTGTTATTATAGGTGTGAAGATCATATTCCTCTTTTAGGCATCATTTGAACTTTTATTCATGGTTGTTTAGATTTGAACAATCTATCTCTAAGAATCGAAATTATTTAATATATCTTTTTTTATAAGTATCAATTATTTTATGCTATTATGCATATGTTTTTCCTTTGCAATTATTTTTTCGTTTAATTTCATTTTTTGGGATTTCATTTTCTAACATATTATTAATTCAATATTTCTCATCTTTGTATAAATGAAAATAGTTTCGATTATTCCTGCGCGATACGATTCCTCGCGTTTCCCTGGTAAGCTGATGCAGCAGCTGGGTGATAAAACCGTTATTTTAAGAACCTATCAAAATGTGGTGTCTGCGGGTCTTTTTGACGAGGTGGTGGTGGCTACGGACAGCGATGTAATCTTTAATGAAATTTCTGAGAATGGTGGACGCGCGCTCATGACTCGTAACGATCACCAATGTGGCAGTGACCGTATTGCCGAAGCCATTTCCGGGATAGACGCCGATTTGGTGATCAACGTGCAGGGTGATGAGCCTTTTATGGATGGTGCAAGCCTAAAAAAGTTGATCGATGTCTTTAAGGACGATCCCAAAAGAGAAATCTCTTTGGCTTCCTTGATGACTCCATTAAAAGAGTATGAGGAAGTTGAAAATCCAAGTGTAGTCAAAGTAATCGTCGATTTAAACAACTTTGCACTTTATTTTTCCCGTTCACCCATTCCATTTGATCGTGATAACGAGCAGGTACCGCCCTATTTTAAACACGTAGGGGTCTATGCCTTTAGGAAACAAGCTTTGGTCGAATTCAGTGAACAGGAGATGACCCCTTTGGAATCGGCCGAAAAAATCGAATGCATCCGCTATCTCGAACATGGAAAAAAAATCAAAATGGTAGTGACCCAAAATCTAAATTTTGAAATTGATACCCCCAAAGATTTGGAGCGGGCAAAGGCCCATTTAAATCAAATGGATTCCCAATGATTTCCTATTTGGCTAAGATGGTATTTTTCCGCCTTATGGGCTGGAGGATAGAAGGAGATTTTCCTCAATTGAAAAAATTCATTCTAGCTGTTTATCCCCATACCCGAAACATGGACTTTATTGTAGGAGTTTTGACCCGTGCTGTTCTGAACGAAAAAATAAGCTACGTTGGGAAACAAGAATTATTTAATCCCCTTACGGGTTGGTTTTTTCGCGCCTTGGGTGGAACTCCCATCAATCGCAATTCCAATGAAAATAATGTATCCGCTATAGCACAAATTTTTAAGGAAAAGGACGTTTTTCGAATGGCGATTGCTCCGGAGGGAACTCGAAAAAAAGTAGATCGATGGAAAACAGGCTTTTACTATATCGCATTGGAAGCTGAAGTAGCTGTTCTATTGGTTCATTTTAACCATCCTTCCAAAAAGGTGTCTTTTTTAAAGTTATTTGATCCCACGGGAGATATTGAAAAGGATTTAAAAGAAATGAAAGCCTATTTCAATAGGGCCGAACAGGGGTGAACGGTGACTAGTTGTAATTTCCAATTATTTTCTGATAAATGACAATCTGCTCGGCCACATCTTTATTGATGTGGAATTTCACCGTGCTTTGTGTGCTTACTATATCTATGAATGTTTGATTTATATATTTATTGTTGTATGTCCATGGCGTGATACACATATTGTACATCATCGTCCTGTTCGATCTTTTCGATCAGTTTGAGTACTTCCTCCTGTTGATCAGCCAGAAGTTGTTTGGTGATCTGTGGGATGCGATCAAAGCCGGAGGAAATGATTTCGATGGAACGTTTTTCCAATTCTTTTTGTATAAATCCAAAGTTTTCAAAAGGGGCATAGAGTAATATTCCGTCTTCATCTTCAAAGACTTCTTCTACCCCATGGTCGATGAACTCCAATTCCATTTCTTCGACATCCATCCCCTCGGCGGGGATTCTAAAATTACAGCTTCGGTCGAACATAAACTCCACGGAGCCAGAGTTGCCTAGGTTACCATTGCATTTGTTAAAATAACTCCTCACATTCGCCACGGTCCGGTTGTTATTGTCGGTAGCAGTTTCGACAAGTATGGCAATTCCGTGGGGAGCATAGCCTTCAAACAAGACCTCCCTGAAGTTTTCTGTAGCTTTATCAGACGCTTTTTTTATGGCACGTTCGACATTGTCCTTGGGCATGTTGGCGGCTTTGGCGTTTTGTATCACGGCCCTAAGTCGAGAATTGTTATCCGGATCTGGGCCTCCTTCTTTGACTGCCATGACAATATCCTTACCTATGCGGGTAAAGATTTTGGCCATAGCCGTCCATCGTTTCATTTTTCTAGCTTTTCGAAACTCAAAGGCTCTTCCCATAATATTTATTGATTGTTTGTCACAAATATAAAAACAATTAAAAATCCTTTTTGACCAAGGTCAAGTCGTCCAATACATCAGTGTAAGAAAAAAGTAGGTTGTTGGGCAGTTTGTTCTCCTTGGCCAATACAGCCAAGTATCGCATTTGATTGGTGGTGTAGACCTGTTTGTATATGGCTTTTCTTTGATACCTTTTTTGAATCATTAATTTAATAAAGTCAAAATGATGGATTAAATCTGTACTGCCCAAATGAAAAATCCCTGATAGTTGTTGATTGATTATGTAGTGAATTTGTTGACTTAGTTTGATGTCGTTATTGACATTGATAATAGTGTTGGGGAATACCTCGATAGGTTGGTTGGTATTCATGGCCTTATCCAATTCCTGAATTCTTGGGGAATGATTTCCAAAGACCATGGGTAAACGAACCAAAACAAACTTGGCAGTGGGAAGACGCAGTAAGTCGTTTTCGATTTTGATTTTGAATCGACCGTAAATACTTTCCGATAGGGTTTTGTCGTATTCGTAAGAGGGGAAGTGTTCGAAGGTATCAAACACATTGGCAGAGGAAAGAAAGATCAACCTGCAATTGTAGCAATCGATCAGGTTAATTAAAAACTGGTGGGTTTCGATCAAGGCTTCAAATGGCCCTCTAAGGGCGGAGATGATCAGCTTTGGTTTGACTTCCTTGATGATGCTTTCCAATCCTACCTCTTCCATGTCGAAATGAAAAAAATGATGGTTGTTGCCAAAGCCCTTTTTGGTAAAATAGGTTCCAAAAGTGTCGTAATAGGAATTGAGCTCCTTGTATAGGGTATTTCCTATAAATCCACTGGCACCAAGAATCAAAATCCTCTTCACTGGGCGATTATTTTACAAAGGGTAGTTTTACGATGCTGGCGGGAACAAATTTTTCTCTGATCTTCACCGATATTTTTTGTCCGGGTTTGGAAAGATTGGTTTTGACATAGCCCAAACCGATGCCCATATTTATTGAGGGTGATTGGGTTCCGGAGGTAACCCTACCGATGGGATTTTCGTCGGTGTCAAACAGAAGATAACCCGAGCGAGGAATGCCTCTTTGATTGATTTTAAAACCCACGAGCTTTTCTCCAGTCCCTTCTTCGATTGATTTTTGATGCATTGGTGCATTTAAAAAATCGGTATGTGGTTTGGTGACCCATCCCAGACCTGCGCTGATGGGGCAGCTTTGGTCGTTGATTTCATTTCCATATAGACAATAGCCCATTTCCAAACGAAGCGTGTCCCGAGCGGCCAATCCCACTGGTAAAATTCCAAAATCGGCACCCGCTTCCATCACCGCCTTCCATATTTTTTCGGCATTCGAGACGTCAAAATAGATTTCAATCCCTCCAGCACCAGAATAGCCTGTGGTGGCAACCAAAATATTTTTGACTCCTGCAAAAGTAGTGGTGGTATGGCTGTAGTGGGCCAATTGATGGAGTTGGGCATTGCAAATGGACTGCATGGCTGTCAGGGCTTTGGGCCCTTGAATGGCCAATAGGGCCGTTTTTTCTGACACATTTTTAAGACTTGCATTGAACTTTTTGTTTTGTCTTTCAATGTGATCCCAGTCTTTTTCAACATTTGAAGCATTGACCACCAGTAAGTATTTTTCGTTTTGGAGTTGGTAAACAATCAGGTCATCGACCACTCCACCCTGGTCATTGGGCAGGTAATTGTATTGGGCTTTCCCCGGAATGAGTTTGGAGATATCATTGCTGCAAATGAACTGCAACAAATCAAAGGCGTGGGGTCCCTCGACCATAAATTCTCCCATATGTGAAACATCAAAAACTCCTAGATTTTGTCTTACAGCCAGATGTTCTTGTCGAACGCCGCCGTACTGAATTGGCATCTGATACCCACCGAAAAGAGATATTTTGGCACCAAATTGGGTGTGAATGTCAAAAAATGGGGTTTTCTTCATGGAGTACTTTTAAACAAAAATATTACTTTTAGGTCATATGTGTATTTAATATTTGGCTTAAAACCCCATTAAAATTACTACTATGAAAAATCTATTTGTATTGATTGTTTTGTTCTCTTTTGTTTTTGGATATGGTCAAAAATCAAAGTTGTCTGCCGAGCACTATCATAAGGTGAGGGAGGTATTTCGCCAAAAGATGCCCGATAACAGTGTTGCTGTTTTGTTCAGTGCACCGATAAGGAACAGGGCCAATGACGTGGATTATATCTACCATCAAGACCCCAACTTTTTCTATTTGACCGGTTGGCATCAACCTCATTCTGTTTTGATGATCTATAAAAATCCTCAAACAGACAGCCAAGGGGTTTATTATGAAAAAATTTACGTACCTGAGCGCGATATTTATATGGAAATGTGGAATGGTAAACGCTATGATCTTGAACAGGTTAAACTGTTGGGATTTGAGCGGGCAGCAGAGCGTGGTGATTTTAAGAACGACACCCAAAGCTTAGATCGTTTTGACAGGGTATTGATGTTTGAGTTTAAAAATGACATTCGAAGCCAAAAGACGTATGTCTTTAGAGATAATGTCCGATATAAAGTAGATGACCCCAACGACCTTTTTGATCTTAAGGCGGCTTTTAGAGAAGCGATCAACTTTCCAAACGATTTCAATCGTTTGGCTCACTCCGCCTATCAAAGAATAATGGAAGCCGATGAAGACAGTCTCGAAGAAGCAAGGGAGGCGGTAGCTTCCATTGTAGCAGGTGACAGTTTGTTAATCTATGACGAAATTATCAAAGATTTTCTTAATAAAGCTGATCAGGATTTTTACAGAGAAGTCAAGAGAAAAACTGCTTTTGCCTTGCGGAATTACAATTTTGATATAGAGACCTTGTCTTTGATTATGGCTGATTTGAGGGAGGTAAAAACTAAAAATGAAGTGGATCTTCTCAAAAAAGCAGTTGCCATTTCAGTGGTGGGACAAATTGAAGTGATGAAGGCCATGCATCCCGAAATGGGCGAAAGAGAAATTCAAGGCATTCACGAATTTGTATATCGAAAATACGGTGCCGCGGACGAGGGTTATCCGTCTATTGTTGGTGCAGGAGAAAACGGTTGTGTTTTACACTATATCGAAAATGACAAAGAAGAAATTCAAAATCAATTAGTTTTAATGGACTTGGGGGCAGAGTTCTATGGTTACACTGCCGATGTCACCCGAACTATTCCTGCTAATGGTGTTTTCAGTCCAGAGCAAAAAGCTTTGTATCAAATAGTTTATGATTCACAGGAAGCGTCCATCAACGCTGCTCTAGTAGGCAATAGTTTTAGATCGATTTACAAATTGTCCTATGATGTTGTCGCCCAGGGATTGCTGCAGTTGGGGATCATCAGTGAACCTTCTGAGGCAAAAAAATACTATCCTCACGGTCTTTCACATCATATTGGATTGGATGTTCACGACCCAGGGAATTACTTGAAACTAGAGGCAGATATGGTTATTACAATAGAACCCGGTATCTATATTCCGGAAAACTCCCCCTGTGATCCCAAATGGTGGAGTATTGGTATTCGCATCGAAGATGATATTTTGATTACGCAAGACGGCCCGGTCAATTTATCGGCCGGTGCGCCCAGAGACTGGGAGGGCATTGAGGCCATGATGCAACAGGAGAGTGCATTAAAAGACTTCATTTTGCCCGAGATCAAAACTTTAATTCAGTAAATAGGCTTTGAGTTCATTGTAATCCTTAATGGGGATACTGACTTTTCGTTTGGACAGGGTGTGTTTGAGTCGTTCGGGGATTTCGACTTCCAATTTGAGAGTTTTGTTTACCGAGTCTAAAAATTTGACTGGGTGAGCGGTTTCTAAAAATACACCGTATTTATCTTTTACTTTTCCAGCCAAATATTTTTTAAGTCCCAAATAGCCTATGGCACCGTGAGGATCAGCAATATATCCTTTGATGTCGTATATTTCCTTTAGGGCTTTTCTGGTTTCTTGATCTGTAAACCGATAGCCGGAGAGGATCTTTTTCATTTTAACAACATCGTTGTTGAATATTTTCTGAATTCTGATGAAGTTACTGGGGTTGCCCACATCCATGGCGTTGGAGATGGTTTGTATGGTTGGTAAAGGATCGTAGGTTCCCGTTTCCAGATAACGAGGAACGGCGTCGTTTACATTGGTGCTGGCGATAAAATGGTCAATGGGTAAACCCATCTGCTGTCCCATGATACCGGCACAGATGTTCCCAAAATTTCCACTGGGAATGGAGAACACCAATCTTTTGTTCTTGCTTTTGAGAGCTCTGTAGGCTATAAAATAATAAAACATTTGAGGTAACCATCGGGCAATATTTATGGAGTTGGCCGAGGTGAGGTTTATACTGGACAAAGCTGAATCTAGAAAGGCGGTTTTGACCATTTCTTGGCAATCGTCAAATACACCGTCAACTTCCAAAGCGGTGATGTTTTGCCCCAGAGTAGTGAGTTGTTTTTCTTGAATTTCACTTACTTTCCCTTTGGGGTATAGGATGACGACATTCACGCCTTTGACCCCCAGAAATCCGTTGGCTACTGCACCTCCGGTGTCCCCTGAGGTGGCGACCAATACGGTTATTTTTTCTTTACCACCTTGATTGAGATACCCCAAGGAACGCGCCATAAAGCGTGCCCCAACGTCTTTAAAGGCCAAGGTTGGGCCTTGGAATAATTCTAAGGCGGCAATATTATCGGCGATTTCTATGATAGGAAAGTCAAAATCCAGTGTTTCTGTGACAATTTCCATCAATTTGTCTTTTAATATTTGATTTCCGACATAGGGCTTAATGACCCGGTAGGCCATCTGAGGAATGCTAATTTTTTCAATATCCTCAAAAAAACTTTGCGGGAGTTGGGGGATGGTTTCGGGGAAGTAGAGTCCCCTGTCGGGTGCCAAACCTCTTTTTACCGCATTGTGAAAAAGTGTACTTTTCGAGTTGTGATTAAGACTGAAGTACTTCATTAATTGGGTAAAATTTTGATTCCGTGTTTGTTAATTTCAGATATGTGTATTTCAAAATCTATACCAATCGATGAAATGATTTGATTAATGACCTTAGAAACTTTGTGTGCAGTGTCCTTTCCTTTAGTTAGGGCGAAAACCGATGGGCCGGAACCAGAAATACCAAAACCCAATGCTCCGGCATCAATAGAGGCTTTTTTAAGCGAATCAAATTCAGGTATCAGCAGTGATCGCATGGGTTCAACAATTTCATCTTTTAAACTTCTCGAGATCAAATCGTAATCTTCATTGAACAGTGCAGAGACAAAAGCCCCTAAATTCCCCCATTGTTTGATTGCTTTTTCCATGGTCACGTTTTTTTTGATTATCTCACGTGCGTGCAAAGTTTTTAATTCAATCTTGGGGTGTAAGATAACGGCAGTCAATTCATTTGGGGTAGGCAGTTTGATCACGTCGACGGGGTCAACGGTTCTGACCAAAGTGATGCCTCCCATAAGGACTGGAGCTACATTGTCGGCATGTGCAGCACCACTGGCCAAAGCTTCACCCTCCATTGCGAACGTGATTAATTCGGTGGCTGTAAAGGGTTTGTTTAACAATTCATTAATACCAAAAACAGCTCCGGCAGCACTGGCGGCACTGCTCCCAATACCACTTCCTGCCTTGATATTTTTATAGATTTCGATTTCAAATCCCGTTTGGGTGGGGTGTTCTTTGAGCAAGGCTTCCGCGGCTATGCCTGCAACATTCTTTTTTACATCCAGGGGAAGGTCTTGGCCTTCAATTTTGGTGATTTTTACTCCGGGGGAATTTGTTTTACGGATAACCATTTCGTCCCCCACAGGGCTGAGGCAAAATCCCAAAACATCAAATCCACAGGACATGTTAGCCACACTGGCGGGACAAAAAATCTTGATTTCATCCATAATTACTGCTTTCCAATTCTGATGATGTCGGCAAAAATACCTGAGGCAGTGACATCGGCACCGGCACCGGCACCCTTGACAATCAGGGGTTGTTCTTTGTAGCGATTAGTATAAAATAGGATTATGTTGTCACTTCCTTCTAAATTGTAAAAGTTATGCCCTTCCTTGACAAGTTGTATGCCTACTTTGGCCTTGGCGTTTTCCAATTGCGCAATATATTTCATTTTAGCTCCATCCTTTTCGGCTTTTTCGAGCATTTTTTCAAAGTGATCGTTGTGTTTTACAAGGGATTCAAAAAATGATTTGTTGTCTTGAGTATCCAAACATTCTTGTGGTAAAAATGATTCATTTTCAATTTCTTCCAATTCGATTCTTATTCCGCTTTCACGGGCCAAGATTAATATTTTTCTTGCCACATCAATACCACTGAGGTCGATCTTGGGATCTGGCTCGGTATAACCCTCTTGTTGTGCTTGCAGTACCACATCGTGGAAAGAAGCTCCTTTTTTGAAGTTGTTGAAGACAAAATTCAGACTGCCAGATAATACCGCTTGTATTTTGATGATTTGATCTCCGGAGGCAATGAGGTTGTTTAGTGTATCAATAATGGGGAGCCCAGCTCCTACATTTGTTTCAAACAGGTAGGGGCTTCTAAATTTTCTAGAAATCTTTTTGAGATTGAGGTAGTTGTTCAACTCATCGGCGGCAGCGATTTTGTTACAGGTGACCACTCCAATATTGTTGTTTAAGTAGCGGGCATATTCCTTGGCAATGATTTCACTGGCTGTATTGTCGACAAAAATACTGTTTCGCAGATTTAGTTTTTTGGCATTTTCAAAAAATACATCCGTATCGGCCTTGATTTGGCTTTCTTCTAGTTTTGATTTCCAATTCGTTAAATCCAAAGCATCTTCTCCCAAAACCATTTTTTTGGAGTTAGACATGGCAATGACACGAATTTTTAACCTTAAATTTTCAATCAAATATTCGGTTTGCTTTTCAATTTGTTCCAAAAGCTTACTGCCGACATTTCCTACTCCGGTAACGAAAAGGTTCAATTCTTTAACTTGGGCTTCAAAGAAACTTTCGTGTAGGATATTGATGGCTTTGATGACATTTTTTTGATCAATCATTATGGAGATGTTTCTTTCGGAAGCACCTTGAGCAATGGCCCTGATGTTGATGTTATTGGATCCAAGACTACTGAATAGTTTTCCACTGATGCCTTGGTGATCTTTCATTCTTTCGCCTACCACAGCGATGTTGACCATGTTTTTTTCAATTTTAGCAGGAGCAACTTTATTGATGGATATTTCAAAGGCAAATTTATCATCAATAACCTTTTTGGCTGCCATTGCTTCGTCTTCTTTTACTCCAATACAAATGGAGTGCTCAGAGGAAGCTTGAGTTATCATAATTACATTGATGTTTTCATCGGACAAGGCCTCAAAGAATCTTTTGGAAAAACCGGTAATTCCGATCATACCGCTTCCTTCCAAATTGATCAAGGCTACCTTGTCAATATGACTGATTCCTTTGACGATTTCACCATTTTCCAAAGCAGGAGTATCATCGATAAGGGTACCTGCATCCTGGGGAGCAAAGGTGTTTTTGATTACAATGGGTATGTTTTTTTCAATAATGGGCTGGAGGGTAGGGGGGTAAATTACCTTGGCTCCAAAATGAGAAAGTTCCATGGCCTCGTAATAGCTCAACTTTTCGATGGGCTTGGCCTGAGCCACAATTTTGGGATGGGCGGTGAACATGCCGCTGACGTCAGTCCAGATTTCCAATCTTTCTGATTCGGTAGCATTAGCTATGAGTGCAGCAGAATAGTCCGATCCTCCCCTGCCCAAAGTGGTGGTTTCACCCGATGCGTTGCTGGCAATAAAACCGGGAAGTAAAACTATTTTGGAACTATTTTTTTTGAAATAATCTTGAATTAAATTCTGGCTCAATCTCAAATCTACCACTTCTTTACCCTTGTGAAGTGTGGTCTTGATCAGCTCTCTACTGTCTTTGAGAACTGAATCTATGTCGTTGAAACTGAATATTTCTTGAATGATATTACTGGAGATAATTTCTCCATATGCGGACACGGAGGCATTGTTTTTTGTGGTAGCCTCCTCCAAAAGGTGAACAGCATCCAATCGAGACTCCAATTCATTGAGGTGTTTTTTGAGAAAGCTGATGATGGCACTTTGGTGCTGGATGGGTATACATTTTTTGATGGTCTCTAAATGGCGTTTTTCGATCACAGCAAGATTATCTTTGTAATGGTCTTCGCCGGATTGAGCCAATGAAAGCATTTCCATGAGCAGATCAGTAATCCCTCCCAAAGCGGATACTACCACTGCAACAGAACCTTTTTGTCTTTGAACAATTTTGAGAACATTGGACAGACTTTCCGAGTTTGCTACAGATGTTCCACCAAATTTTAAAACTTTCATTTTATATATTTTTCTGTTTAACCCTGCACTTTGTTGTATGTGAGGTAATTGATTTGAAATGATTGAAATGATTTGAATTTAAATCAAAGATTTGAGGACATGTGGCCATAGCGTAATTTGTGATGAACTAACCCCATAGGGGTGGACATTCTCGAAATAGAAAGTGTGAAAACAACAGCTTTAGACCTGAAGTCGGAAGTAGGTTTTTTTATATTAATGATATTTTCCAACATTTATGCAAAAATATTACAAAACCATCAGCTTTAAAATTTTTTGGAAACAATTTTAACCTTGTCCAGTGGGTAAAAAAAAAGCCATCTGTCCAAGATGGCTTTTGATAAGGATTATATCCTTATTTTTCATTGACCTCAATGGCAGATTTTATATGGAGTTCTTTTTCCCCTTTTTTGTGATCTAGAGTGATGTGCGTCCCTTCCTCAATGTTGTTATTGACAACATTTTCGGCCAAAAGATCTTCAATGTACTTTTGAATGGCTCTGTTGAGGGGTCGGGCTCCGTATTTCTTATCAAAACCTTTATCACTTAAAAAAGCCTTTGCAGCTTTAGTGAGTGAAATGCCATAGCCAAGTTTTTCAACCCTTTTAGTGAGTTTGATTAACTCAATATCTACAATTTGCACAATGTCTTCCTTTTCTAGGGTGTTGAATATTACTACATCGTCGATACGATTCAAAAATTCGGGAGCAAAGGTTCTCTTTAAGGCATTTTGTATAACGCCTTTTTCAATATCACTAGCCTGAGATTTCATGTTGGAGGTTTCAAAACCTACACCGGTTCCAAAATCTTTGACTTGCCTGGCTCCAATATTAGAGGTCATGATGATAATGGTGTTTTGGAAATTGATTTTCCTACCCAAGCTGTCGGTTAGGAATCCATCGTCCAAAACTTGCAGCAGCATGTTAAAAACATCGGGATGGGCTTTTTCAACTTCGTCTAACAATATGACAGAGTAGGGGCGACGTCTGACTTTTTCGCTCAGTTGTCCACCCTCTTCATAGCCAACATATCCCGGTGGTGCTCCGATCAATCTTGAAATCGCAAATTTTTCCATGTATTCACTCATGTCGATACGAATGAGGTTTTCTTCGGAATCAAAAATTTCTTTAGCGAGGATTTTTGCCAGTTGGGTTTTGCCAACTCCGGTTTGACCGAGGAAAATAAATGATCCAATTGGTCGATCAGGGTCTTTGAGCCCTGCTCTGTTTCGCTGTATAGCTTTGACGACTTTTTCTACGGCTTCTTTTTGTCCGATGATTTTTTCGCCGATAACATCGGTGAGGTTTGCCAATTTGTTCTTTTCACTCTTCACGATTTTGTTGACCGGTATGTTGGTCATCATGGATACAACATCGGCTATGTGTGTATCATTGACAGTGACTCTGTTGAGTTTGGATTCCTCTTGCCATCTTTCTTGTGCTTCAAGAAGGGTTCTCTCCACCCTTTTTTCATCATCTCTAAGCTTGGCGGCTTCCTCGTATTTTTGTTTTTTGACAACAGAATTTTTTAACTCTTTAACTTTTTCGAGTTCTTCTTCAAGTTTAATGATTTCGTCCGGAACATTCATGTTGTTAATGTGAACTCTGGAACCGGCTTCATCCAGGGCATCAATGGCCTTGTCGGGAAGGTAACGGTCAGTCATATATCTTGAGGTGAGTTCCGCACAAGCTTTGAGTGCTTCATCAGTGTAAATAACATTGTGGTGGTTCTCGTATTTGTCTTTGATGTTCCTCAATATTTCGAGGGTTTCTTCTTCGGTAGTTTCTTCGATTAAGACCTTTTGGAAACGTCTTTCCAAAGCTCCGTCTTTTTCAATATTTTGACGATACTCGTCTAATGTGGTTGCACCGATGCATTGAATTTCTCCTCGTGCCAAAGCGGGCTTAAACATATTGGAGGCGTCCAGACTTCCGGTGGCTCCACCTGCACCCACTATGGTGTGTATTTCATCTATGAAGAGGATGACGTTGTCATTTTTTTCCAATTCATTCATAACTGCTTTCATCCGCTCTTCGAATTGACCTCTGTATTTTGTTCCTGCCACCAAACTGGCTAAGTCAAGTGAAACTACACGCTTTCCGTAGAGTACTCTAGAGACTTTTTTTTGGATAATGCGTAGTGCAAGTCCCTCTGCGATTGCAGATTTACCAACTCCGGGTTCTCCAATTAAAAGGGGATTATTTTTCTTTCTTCTACTGAGAATTTGTGAAACCCTTTCGATTTCTTTTTCTCTACCCACCACAGGATCAAGTTTATTTTTTTCTGCCAATGCAGTTACATCACGGCCAAAATTGTCCAGAACGGGTGTTTTGGATTTGACATTGACCCTTGATTCGGTAGCGGGAACAAAAGGGTTTTCCTTACCGGATTCGTTTTCATCGTCTTTCTCCTCGGGAAAAGAGGAAGAGGAGGAAATGTCCACATAGTTTTGGTCGTCACTGGCGATCATCAGTTTGAATTGTTCTTTGACAATATCATAATCGATATTCAGTTTGAGCAATAACTTGGTGGTAGGGTCGTTTTCATTTCTCAAAATGCACAGCAATAGGTGCGCTGTATTGATGATATCACTTTGAAAGAGTTTAGCTTCCAGGAAGGTAGTCTTAAGAGCGCGTTCGGCTTGGCGGGTAAGGTGTAAATTCTTTTTGTTATTAATAACCCCTGAATTTTCGACTACCGCAGGGTTGAGTATTTCAACCTTACGCCTCAATTCGTCAAGGTCAACTTCAATAGATTTTAGAATTGATATCGCTTTTCCTTCACCGTCACGCAATATCCCCAACATTAGATGTTCCGTTCCTATGGATCCATGGCCCAATCGAAGGGCTTCTTCTTTACTGTAGGAAATCACATCTTTTACTCTAGGTGAAAAATTATCATCCATATGTTAATATTAATAATTATTAATTAAATCATCAAAAAGTATTCCAGATATCATTCATTAGCTAATAGACAAAAAAATTATCATTTAGCAAAACGGCAAATACAAAAATTTATGAGTAAAATACAATATTATCATGTTGATAAATTCATTAAAAAATATTGCGGAAATCCCAATAGAACCCCATTGATAAAGTATTTTAGCCAATACATAAAATAAAACCAAATGGTTGACGGAGAAAAATTAATTCCTATTAATATTGAGGACGAAATGAAGTCGGCTTACATTGATTATTCAATGTCTGTCATTGTGTCACGTGCCCTTCCTGACGTACGTGACGGATTAAAGCCTGTTCACCGCAGAGTACTCTATGGGATGCATGAGTTAGGTATAAGAGCAAACACTGCCTACAAAAAATCTGCCCGTATTGTTGGTGAGGTTTTGGGAAAATACCACCCTCACGGAGACAGTTCTGTATATGATACCATGGTACGTATGGCCCAGGAATGGAGTCTGCGTTACCTTTTGGTTGACGGTCAAGGGAACTTTGGTTCAATAGACGGTGACAGCCCGGCTGCTATGCGTTATACAGAGGCCAGGATGAAGAAAATGTCGGAGGATTTATTGGCCGATATTGAAAAAGATACCGTAGACCACAAACTCAATTTTGACGATACCCTAAAAGAGCCAACGGTATTGCCCACTCGGGTTCCCAATTTATTGATTAATGGGACTTCGGGAATCGCTGTAGGTATGGCAACCAATATGCCGCCCCACAACTTGACAGAAGTGATAGACGGTACCATAAAATACATTGACAACCGTGACATCAGCATTGATGAACTGATTCAGACCATCAAAGCCCCTGACTTCCCTACCGGAGGTACCATTTACGGCTATGAGGGGGTTAAAGAAGCCTTTATGACCGGTAGGGGTCGTGTGGTTATGAGAGGGAATGCAAATATTGAAATGGTTAAGGATAGAGAGTGCATTGTCGTGACAGAAATACCCTACCAAGTTAACAAAGCGGAAATGATCAGAAAAACCGCTGAGTTGGTCAATGACAAAAAAATTGAAGGTATCAGCAATATAAGGGACGAGTCTGACAGAAACGGTATGCGTGTCGTTTATGTTCTTAAGCGAGATGCAATTCCCAATATTGTTCTGAATAAATTATACAAATATACTGCCCTACAGTCTTCCTTTAGTGTGAATAATATCGCCTTGGTGGACGGCCGTCCGCAATTGCTGAATTTAAAGCAGTTGATTAAATATTTTGTCGAACACCGTCATGAGGTGGTGGTTCGTAGAACAAAATTTGAACTGAAGAAAGCCCAGGAGCGAGCCCATATATTAGAGGGCTTGATCATCGCTTCAGACAATATAGATGAGGTTATAGCGCTCATACGTGGATCTGCCAATGCCGATGAAGCCAGAGAAAATTTAATTGCCAAATTTGAACTTTCCGAACTTCAGGCCAAAGCCATCGTCGAAATGCGATTGAGACAGTTGACCGGCTTGGAGCAAGATAAGCTCCGCAACGAATACGATGAGTTGTTAAAAACCATTAATGACTTAAAAGACATACTCGATAAAAAAGATCGCAGGATGGAAATCATCAAAACCGAATTGCTTGAGATCAAGGAAAAATATGGTGATGAAAGAAGATCAAAAATTGAATATGCAGGAGGAAACTTTAGCATAGAAGATATGATTCCCGACGATAAGATGGTGATCACAATTTCTCATGCAGGATATATTAAAAGGACGCCACTGTCGGATTACAAGACACAAAATCGGGGAGGGGTAGGACAAAAAGCCTCTACCACTCGTAATGAAGATTTCCTTGAAAACCTTTTTGTGGGAACCAATCACCAGTACATGCTATTTTTTACTCAAAAAGGAAAATGCTTCTGGATGCGTGTTTATGAGATTCCTGAGGGGTCGAGGACTTCCAAGGGGCGTGCGATTCAAAACTTGATCAACATTGAGCAAGACGACCGGTTAAAGGCCTTTATTTGTACGCAAGATTTGAAGGATGAAGACTACATCAACAATCACTATGTTATTATGGCCACCAAAAAAGGTCAGGTCAAAAAAACCAGTTTGGAGCAGTATTCTCGTCCACGGGCCAATGGTATCAACGCAATTACTATCAAAGAGAAAGATGAATTGCTGGAGGCCAAGTTGACCAACGGCAACAGTCAAATCCTATTGGCGGTGAAATCTGGAAAAGCCATCAGATTTGAAGAGAGCAAAACCAGGCCCATGGGTAGGGGTGCTTCTGGAGTTCGAGGGATTACACTGGCTGATGCCAACGACGAGGTCGTTGGAATGGTATCGGTTAATGATATGGATACCAACATCTTGGTGGTTTCCGAGAATGGTTTTGGTAAACGCTCCGACTTGGAGGACTACAGAATCACCAATAGAGGAGGGAAAGGCGTAAAAACCATTTCGATTACCGACAAAACCGGTTCTCTTGTTACCCTTAAAAATGTGACCGATCAAGATGACTTGATGATCATCAACAAGTCTGGGATCGCAATCAGAATGGCTGTTTCAGATTTACGGGTCATGGGTCGAGCCACACAGGGTGTCAAATTGATCAATCTCAGGGAGGACGATTCAATTGCTGCCGTAGCAAAAGTGATGAAAGATGACGATGAAGTTGAAGATATTTCTGATATTGATGTAGAAGGTGGCACTATTGTTGAATAATTCACAACAAATTTTATTTTTACGTCTGCAAAAACATTAAATTTTTAACCAATTGATTTAAAAACGATGAAACGAATTTCTTTACTAACTGTTATTCTCATTTTTAATTTTTGCTTTTCCCAAAAGAAGGAGCTGAGAAAAGCCCAAAAGCTTTACGACTCAGGAGATATTCCGGGAGCTTCACAGATTTTGACAGAAAATCAAACCCTTTTTGAAAATTCGGGTCAAAAAATTAAGCCCAATTATGACTTTCTAAGAGGTAAAATTGCACAAAATAATAAGGAATTTAATGAGGCATTCGACCTTTTTAATTCTGTCAAGGAAGTTGTATCAATCAAAGATAAGGTGCTTCAGCAATTGAATATTCTATCTGCCGACATAGTCAACAGTGCCATTGATGACAATGGAAGCGGTAATTTTAAATCTTCTACCGAGAAATTGTATTTAGCCTATTTGATCGATCCCGAATTCAGCAAAGACTATCTTTATTTTGCAGCTTCCAGTGCTGTAAATGCTGAGATGTTTGATGTTGCCCTGAGATATTACATTCAGTTAAAGGAAATGGATTACACAGGGGTGGTAACTAAGTACTATGTTACTGAAATTGAGTCGGGGGTTGAAACTGAAGTGTCAGAATCCGAATACAATTTGTATAAAAAATCCAAGTCCTATGAAAATCACAGAGAAGAGGACACTCCTTCGAAATTCCCTGAAATTGTCAAAAATATTGCTTTGATTCACGCCCAGTTGGGAGATAAAGACAAAGCGATGGCCGCCGTCAAGGAAGCCAGACTCAGCAATCCCTCTGATCTAAATTTGATCCTAACCGAAGCCAATATATATATTGAATTGGGTGAAAAAGAAAAGTTTCAGAGCTTGATGGGTGAAGCCATTAATCAGGATCCTAATAATGCCAATTTGTATTATAATCTTGCGGTGGTTACTTCCGATTTGGGAGAGAAAGAAACGGCCAGAGGTTATTACGAAAAAGCTATAGAGATTAATCCCAACTATGAGAATGCCTATTTGAATCTCGTTGCTTTGATCTTAGAAGGCGAACAAACCATTGTTGAACAAATGAATAGTCTGGGGACTTCGGCGGCAGATAATGCCAAATACGATTCCTTAAAGCTGGATCGTGAAAACCTCTACAGAGAATGTGTTCCGATCCTTAAATCTTTGATCCAAATTGGAGAAAATGAAGATGCGATAAAAACACTGATGAATATTTATGGCACTCTTGGAGACAATGAAGGCTATAAAGAAATGAAAGCCCTTTTAGATAAATAGGATAAAGTACTGAAATTCCTCAGGGGGATGCTTTCTGGAAAAAAATTGTAACGTTTTCATGGTAGTAGTGGATTATGGGTAATTCATAAGTAGGAAAAACCAATCAAAGCAAAAAAAAACCTACCAGAGGTTTTATATCATCTTTTTGATAAAGCGTAGCTTGTGGGTGTGGCTTTGGGTTTCTGAATTGAATATCCCGGACTGGTCAATTCTATCGATTCTAACGGTGCCAGAGGCATGGATGATGTGGTGGTTTTCGAGCAGTAATCCTACGTGAGTGATCTTGCCTTCGGCATTGTCAAAAAATGCCAAATCTCCGGCTTCACTTTCTTCAATAAAACTAAGGGTTTGACCCTGAAGGGCCTGTTGGTGAGCATCGCGATTCAATTTGATGCCGTTGATCTTATAAACTATTTGTGTAAAACCTGAGCAATCAATGCCCAGTAGTGTTTTTCCTCCCCACAGATAGGGAGCATTGTGGAAAAGATAGGCTGTGTCGGTCAATGCCTTTTTTGATTTTTTGGGTCGGAGGGATTCGCCTTCAAATTGGTGTTTCAGGATTTTTAAAGCCCTGAGGTCACTGCCGATCAAAATCGGGAACAAAAGATCATCCTTGGTGGTGATGTAGTTAACCAGATCCGTGGAAATATAAAGGTTGGATTGGGTAATTTTTTCAAAATCTTCACGAGATATTTCATGGATTTGGTTGCGATCGATCCAGCCTTCATACCCATCCCATTCGAGGCGTATTTTGGCCCATTTTTTTCTTTTTTCGATCAGCTTGTAACACTCGCCATAAAGCAGTTGGGAAACCATTTCACTTAGGTGGCTGTTTTCTTTTCTCAAGGGAATGATTCCCAAATGGCAGATACCGTATTCCAAATCGGTTAGTTTAAAAAAGGGTGTATTGTTGCCAAGAAATGGTAATTTATATTGGCAAAAATAATCAAATTGCCGGCATATGTTTGGAAATACATTTTTAAATTCACATTCAAAGCCTCATATTTCCTTAAATTTGAAATTCTGATCCGTTTGGTATTGAAAAACTTTTGGCGCTTTATATTGACCAATCAACACCTGATTTACAAGGCCACCCTTTTGGTTGCTTGTAGTTTTTTGGTTGTTTATTTATTTCCCAAAGGGGCGAAATTCAAATATGAATTTCAAAAAGGGAAGCCTTGGCAGTATGCCAGTTTGTATGCACCTTTTGATTTTACAATATTGAAATCACCGGCTGAGCTTGAGACAGAAAAACAGTCCATCCTGGACTCCCAATTCCCTTATTATAGAGCAGATGCAACTGTATATGAGGCAGTAAAAAAATCCTATGCTTCCAAATTTTCAAATTTCTTTAACCTGCCGGTTTCGAGTAAAGAGCGTCAAGATTTATACGATTTTGGTCTTACACTTTTGGATCAGATCTACCGCATTGGGGTACTCCCCCCGGGCTTTGTTCAAATAGCCGGGGAAAGTGTTTTTTTGATCAAGGGGAATGTCGAATCTACGGTAGAGAAAGATCAATTTGTCACTATAGAAGCCCTTCAACAAAGTGTGGATCAACTCCTTAAAAAAACAGCATACCCCAATTATAGCACTCCCTATTACAAGCTGTTTTTTGAAATCATTCAACCCAATATTGACTTGGATGAAAAGTTTACTTCCAATTCTTTAGATGAATCCCTAAGTTCTATTTCTCCCTATCGCGGCCTGATTCAAGAAAATTCAATCATCATCAAACAAGGAGAAGTGGTCGAGGGAGAAAAATTGCAAATGTTGATTTCCCTTAGAGACGAATACGCCTCCCAACTTTGGAACGAGTTGAACTATTATTGGATCATTTTTGGGTATACAATTTTGGTGGTTTTGACTTTTATGTCATTGATTTTGTTTATATACAATTACAGGCCCTCCATTTTTGAGGACAATAGAGAAATTAGTTTTATTTTTCTAAATATGGTAGGGATGATTGCTTTAACTACCATAGTGGTAAATTTTGATGTAAGGTTTTTATACGCTGTTCCAATTTGTATCCTTCCTCTGATTTTAAAAACTTTTTTTGATCCCAGACTGGGTCTTTTTACCCATTTAGTTACGGTACTGAACTTGGGTTTTGTCGTTCCAAATAGTTTTGAGTTTGTATTTCTCCAAATGATGGCCGGTATTGTTACGATCTTGTCCACAACTCAATTGCAAAACCGCGCCAATCTTTTTATTACAGTGGGCAGAATCGTTTTGGTATATCTGTTGGGCTATATCGCCTTTACCATTACCCATGAGGGCGGTATTTCCAAGATTGATTTATTGGTTATTGGATTATTCCTTCTCAACGGTCTGTTGACTTTGTTTGCGCAACCTTTGATATATCTCTATGAGCGTTTATTTAAACTGGTTTCGGATGTATCACTACTTGAACTTTCGGATACAAACGCCAAGTTATTAAAGGAACTTTCTGATCGTGCTCCGGGAACTTTTCATCATTCACTTCAGGTTGCCAATTTGGCGGAAACCGCAGCCAATGAAATCGGAGCGAATACTTTGTTGGTCCGGGTTGGGGCTTTGTATCATGACATTGGAAAAATGAATGCACCTACCTATTTTTCGGAAAATCAAACCGGGAGCGTTTCTCCACATGAGGAGATGCCTGCAGATCAAAGTGCCAAAATCATCATCAATCATGTGGCAGAGGGCATTGAGATTGCTAAGAAGTTTAAACTTCCGGATCGCATCATCGACTTTATTCGTACCCATCACGGAAATTCTTGGGTTTATTTTTTCTATAAAAAAGCACAAGAAATGGGGGAGGATCTAGATGAAAAAGACTACAGATACCCTGGCCCCCGACCTTTTTCAAAAGAAACGGCAATTTTGATGATGGCCGATGCAGTAGAAGCCGCTTCAAATAGTCTTAGGGAACCCACTGTAGACAAAATCCAACAGTTTGTGGATACCATTGTCAATAAGCAAATCGATGAAAAACAGTTCAACGATTGTAATATTACCCTCTCAGAAATTGAAACTGTCAAAAAAGTATTGTCCAAAAAATTGATTAACATCTATCACCTTAGGGTAGAGTACCCCGAATAGGCTTTTTTAAATTATAATAAAACTATTGTTTTGTTGATTCTTAAGAATTACATTTGCAGGCAGTTAAAGGAGAGGTGCCAGAGTGGTAATGGAGCAGATTGCTAATCTGTCAACGGGTAACCGTTGCCAGGGTTCGAATCCCTGTCTCTCCGCAACATTAATCCCTTTTCTATTGTGTATAAGTAGCTCAGGGGTTTTTTATTGTACGATGTTTGTATGGCTATATTTTTTTAAAACCTAAAAACTTTCCTACCTCTCTGAATATCTATCAGTGGGATGTGTTTCTTAGAATTTTTTTCT
>CESO01077019.1_pt1 | contig 26276 bp, 28 predicted proteins | sample 356341 | NCBI WGS metagenome assembly CESO01 (sample SAMEA2621812, study PRJEB7988) | marine metagenome | biome: marine biome (ENVO:00000447); feature: deep chlorophyll maximum layer (ENVO:xxxxxxxx); material: "saline water (ENVO:00002010), including plankton (ENVO:xxxxxxxx)" | depth 35 m | reverse complement strand
TTTTTAAAAGGCTTGCAAAAGTAACGTTTTATTCAAAAAACAACACACCATAAACCACTTTTTTGTGATATAATGGGTTTTGTGTAACAAATTAACTTTCTAACTCGCCATAAAATCCTCGATATCAGAGATTTCAATAGGCATTCCTATCTCATCCATCATATCGACTGGGCCATTTTCAGTAATAAGTATTTGATTCTCAATTCGAACACCAATCCCTTCTTCCTGAATGTATATTCCAGGTTCACAGCTAAGGGTCATACCAACTTCCATTGGCTCATATCGCATGCCACTGTCATGTACATCAATACCCAAAAAATGAGAAGTGCCATGCATGAAATACTTTTTCAATGCTGGCCATGATGGATTCTGATTTTTAATATCTTCTTTGGTCAATAAGCCTAAACCGATTAATTCATCCTCCATTAAACCTTCAACCTCTTTTTGATAATCCATTAAAAGTGTCCCAGGTATCAATTTTTTTCGTGCTTGTTTCATTACACGAAGCGTTGCATTGTATACATCTGCTTGACGAGGCGAAAATTTACCATTTGCCGGCAAGCATCGGGTCATATCGCTTGCATAGTTGGCATAATCAACGCCACAATCGATGAGTACCAAATCTCCATCTTTAACTTGTTTATTATTTTCTATATAATGCAGTGTGCATGCCGAAATTCCACTAGCAACGATAGGTTCAAAAGAAAATCCATTGGCTCTATTTCGAGTAAATTCATGTATTAACTCGGCCTCAATTTCATGCTCCCAAACACCAGGCTTTACAAATTTCATAACTCGTTCCCAGCCCAATTTTGAAATGCGAACAGACTCACGCATAACCTCTAACTCTAAAGCAGTTTTAACACTGCGTAAACGTTGTAATATTTTACCCGCTCGCATGTAACTATGCAATGGATATAATTGCTGAATTTCATTTGCAAAATCAATTGCTTTGTTGGGACTTTTTGGTGAAAATCGGTCATTTTCATTCAATGGAAGATAGATGTTATCTGCCATATTAATAATCGGTCTCAACTGCTGCATGTATTCACTGTTCCAAAAAATAGAACCTACACCACTTGTATCTTTTGCATCCTCTTTAGTATATTTATAACCATCCCAAATTGCAATTTTTTCATTGGTTTCCACTAAAAAAAGACAAGCACGATATTCTGGAATTGGACAGTCAGGATATAAGACCAATATGCTGTCTTCTTGATCTATTCCACTCAACCAAAAAATATCCGAATTTTGCTTAAACTTGTAAGTCATATCGCCATTCCAAGTATATTGATAGTTACTATGAAAAATGGCAATACTGTTGGGTTCCATTTGAGAAACAAAACGGTTACGGTTCTGAATAAATAATTGCGAGTTAAGTGCGTTATACTTCATAATTATGATTGCAAACTTAAGAATTTGCTATTATAAGCCCATCATAAATGACTCAATCAATTTCTCATCACCTTGCCATGAACTTCAAATTAATACATTTGTGTAGAATCAATTATCATGTTAGAATCAACCAAAGAACTGCTTAATAATTTAAATATCACTTCTGCTAATGCAAGTATTTGTACTGGCACTCAATGGCTAACTTCCACTAATACTCAAACTAAGAAAGTATATTCCCCCGTTGATGGGGCCCAATTAGGTGAAGTAATATATGCCAGTGAGGGTGATTATGAAAACCTAATTCTAAAAGCTCAAAAAGCGGCTGAATTTTGGAAAACTGTTCCAGCTCCTGAACGAGGGTCAATTGTAAGACAATATGGCCTAAAGCTTAGAGCTCACAAGGAAGACTTGGGGAAATTGGTAAGCCTAGAAATGGGTAAAAGCTATCAAGAGGGATTAGGAGAAGTCCAAGAAATGATTGATATCTGTGATTTTGCTGTAGGATTATCTAGACAACTGTATGGTCTCACCATGCATAGCGAGCGACCAAATCATCGCATGTATGAACAATGGCATCCATTGGGTATTATTGGTATTATATCTGCATTTAATTTCCCCGTTGCTGTTTGGGCATGGAACAGTATGATAGCTGCAGTTTGTGGTGATGTATGTGTCTGGAAACCAAGCGAAAAAACACCTTTAACAGCTATTGCTTGTCATCGTTTATTAGAAAGTGTAATCACTGAAAATAAGCTACCTGAAGGCATTTTTAATTTAGTAATTGGAGATTATAGAATTGGAGAACAAATGGCAAAAGACAAGCGAATTCCAATGGTTAGTGCCACAGGAAGTACCCGAATGGGGAAAAGGGTAAGCGAAGTAGTTGGTGCTCGATTAGGGAGCTCACTTTTAGAGCTTGGAGGCAACAACGCTGTCATTATATCTGAACATGCCAACTTGGATAATGCTCTCATTGCTGCTGTTTTTGGTTGTGTGGGAACAGCTGGACAACGATGCACCAGTACTCGAAGGCTCCTTATTCATGAATCTATTTTTGATACATTTAAAAATAAGTTAGTCAAGGCATACGGACAACTGAGAATTGGTAATCCACTTGACGAAAAAAATCATGTAGGACCATTGATAGATGGCGATGCTGTAGCAACATTTACCCATGCAGTACAAGCAGTTCAAGATGAAGGAGGTGAAGTATTAATAGGTGGTGAAGTACTTTCTGGCAAAGGTTATGAAGGGGGTTGCTATGTAAATCCATGCATTGCTACTGCCAAAAATCATTTTGAGATTGTTCAAAAAGAAACCTTTGGACCAATTGTTTATCTAATTCCTTATCAAACATTAGATGAGGCCATCCAACTTCAAAACGATGTAAAACAGGGCTTAAGTTCAGCTATTTTTACAGATAATATTCAAGAAGCTGAACGATTTTTGAGTGCAGTAGGAAGCGATTGTGGAATTGCCAACGTAAACATAGGAACAAGTGGAGCAGAAATCGGCGGAGCATTCGGAGGCGAAAAAGAAACGGGTGGAGGAAGAGAGAGTGGGTCTGATGCATGGAAAAAATACATGCGTCGTCAAACAAACACAATCAATTACGGTACAGATTTGCCTCTTGCTCAAGGAATTAAATTTGACTTATGATGTTAAAAAATCTACTCCTTAAATACATAATTTATTCCTTTTTGTTAAGCTGTTCTATGTCTTATGCACAAGACTTTGGAGCTCAATTATTGGTAGGAGCAAATTTCAGTCAAGTGGACGGCGACCAATTTGCAGGATATAATAAGCTTGGAGTTAATGCAGGCATTCAAATAAACAGACCCATTAATTCGGATTGGGAGTCTGCCTTTGAAATCCGATACAGTATGAAAGGTTCAAAGAAAGTGATTGACCCTGAAGGGCCACCAACAGAAACCATTGACTTGAATTACCACTACCTTGAAGTTCCTTTTCTAGTTAAATACCTTGGTTGGAAAAAAATTGAACCCTATGGAGGACTATCTCTGGGAGTAAATACTTTCAATGAGCGGGACGAAAATGGCAGAAAAACTAAAATAGATAGGCTTAAAAAAACAGAAATTGGCTTTCACCTAGGAGGTTCTTATGCCTTAAACAAGCGAACAAATATTGATTTGAGGCACTCCTACTCTCTTTTTTCCATTCGAGATTATCAGGTAACTACAAACTCTCCATCATTATGGGGCAGAGTTGGATGGTTTAATCGATTATTTACTGTTGGGATTTCTTACGATCTAAAATCCTAAATTTTAACCTAGTGAGTCCTCTCGTTTGATGTGTAAATCGCGTTGCGGGAACGGAATGGTGACATTATTTTCTCGGAATGACTCCTCTATTTGATATCTTAAATCACTCATAACGTGATCAATAGGAAATAATTGATTACTCCAAAACACCAATTCAAAATCAAGACTTGAATCACCAAAATCCTTAAAAAATACGATAGGTGACGGATTAGTAATTACCTTGGAATGCTTCCAGGCACACTCTTCTAGTATCTTTTTCACAAGCTCCACATTGCTTCCATAGGCAACCCCTACATTAATCTTGAATCGGGTAATTGTATCACTTGTACTCCAATTAATTAGTTTCTCACTGACTAGTTGGTGGTTGGGTATGATCATAGAAATTCCATCACGAGTAGTAACTTTTGAGGTTCTTAGTCCTATTAAAGTAACTTTTGCTACTACACCATCAACTTCAACAATGTCATTCACACGTATGGTGGGTTCTACTAGTAAAATAAATCCAGAGACTAGATCATTCGCAACTTGTTGCAAACCTAGACCAACACCAAGAAGTAGCGGAGTTAATGCCAGGAAACCAGTCCAATTCACATGAAATGCTACAAGAGCTATGATTAGAAATATGAGTATAGATACATATTTGGTAATTCGCGTAATAGCAAATTCTCTGCCACTATCCAATCGACCAGATTTTACTGCTGATTTAGCTAACTTCTTAACCCATTTGTATGCAAACCAAATAATAAAACCTGAAATAATTATGTATAAGAGGCTTGATAAAGTGACCGAACCTTGATCCCCAATCTTAAAAAGTTCTGTTTTAAGAAAATCTTTCATTACTTACTTAGTATACGTTTTGTTATAGACAAGTGCAAAGTAATCATCTCCAAGGTCTAAATATCCATATTCATAACAAAAATGATAGGTTTTTTCTGCTTTTGTTGTATAAGTATTAGTAAAATACTCAAAACTAAACCCCTCTTTGGTCAATTGTTTTTTAGAAACTTTAACAGATTTATCTAATGGACAAAGTTCGGCAAGAATCGACCTATTCTTCTTAATAATACGGTTGACTTTTCTAATGTAGTTGTTTGAACTACCATACTGAATGTTGTTAAATTCATTACGGCATTGCTTGTCACAAAATTTCTTATCTGCTCGACCTATCAATGGCTTCTTACAATTTAGGCATTCTCTAGACCCCATGAAGCAAAGATATTAAAAAAGAACCCAGCTCTTAGAATAAGTTCAACTGAGGCGTTTGTTTGATTCCAAGTTTTAGTGGAGTGACATTTCGCCTTGGTTTGTTTAACTGATATTTATTTTTTGCAAGACGAACCTGTTGGTGTATTGTTTGTCCTAGTGCACTAGATTTATTCCTTCGATTGGATGAATCATCTTTATTTAAACTCCCCCCTTGGGCCTCTGCAATCTGATGCAATATTCGTGATGCTTTGAAAGGAAATGTTTTATGTATCCAATTTTCAAATAATAAGGCTGATGTTCCATTTAAACGCAATAATGTGTGATTCAAAAATGAAGCACCCGCATTACTCACTGCCTCGCAAATTTTAAAAATTTCATCGCTATTAAGCCCTGGTATTATTGGAGCTAATAAAACACTGACAAGAATACCATGTTCGGACAATGTTCTAATAACTTTGAGTTTATTTTTTGAACTGGATGTTCGAGGTTCTAAAGCTCTTCTCAGGTCCTCATCCAAAGTAGTAATTGACATGCAAACTTCAACAAGACCCTTTACAGCCATTTTCTTTAAAATATCTATATCTCGACATACCAATGCGTTTTTAGTAACAATCACAACAGGTTGATTATACTTCAAACAAACCTCTAAAAGTCGTCGTGTAATTTTTAATTTATGCTCGGCAGGCTGATAACAATCTGTATTCCCACTAATTATAATCTTCTCTCCTTTCCAAGAATTACTCTTCAACTTATGCTCAAGCAATTCTACAGCATTGGATTTATATAGTATACTTTTATCGAAATTATGACCAGCATAATCCCCCAAATACTTATGAGCAATTCTTGCATAACAATACACACAACCATTCTCACAACTATGATATGGATTCATACTCCAAACAGGTCCCATGTCCGGATCATTTATCCGATTAAGTATTGACTTAGGGTGAGTAGGTACTAGTTTTGTATTGTCACTTGTTATGAAAAATTCTTCATCAAAATATGAGCCGTCCCAAAAATCCTTCAAATGATGATTAGATAATCCATTGTCGATTGAAGGCTGAAAGCTACGTCCATTGAAGTTTGAAAGTTTGACAATATTTTTATCCAAAAGCATGATTATAATATACACAATAAGTGCACATTACAAGAAAAATGATGAAATTATTTTCCTCTTAACTCTGACCAGAACTTTTTGAAGCCTGATTTGGAGGTGACCATTTTTCTAAGTTCTTTCCAAATAGTAGATGGTTCTTTTACTTGGTTAAACGACGATAACGGTGAGGATTGATCTTCTCTTGAATCAATTGTTTCGATTCCTAACAATTCATCGCTTGCTTTAAATTGAGCTCTTGCTTTGGCTGTATGCCCTAATTTTTGCTCTGCCAAACCCAGGTTATTCATAGTTATTGCATCGGTAGGATCAAGTGACAACGATTTAGTGTAATCCTCAACACTCCCCTCAGTGTCTCCTGTTTTATCTTTTATATAAGCTCTACAACTATAGAAATATGGATTGTTAGGCTCTAACTCGACTGCACGGTTAAAATCTTGAATTGCATGTTTGAATCGCATATTAAATTTGCACACTCCCCGTTCGTTGTAGTATTCCGCATTATTGGGATTTTTTGCAATTAAACGATTCCAACATTCCATTGCGTTTTCCCAACGCTTAGTTTTTTGATAAGAAAATGCCAAAATTGGTAATTGATTTTCTTGTGAACTGCCCTCCAATTGCTTAATCACAGCTAAATAATTTCTTTGTTCGTATAGTTCCTCGATGTTCACTAAATAAGTAACGCACAAAACACCATTTTGATTTTATTTTATTTGAATAAAATGGGTTTAAGTTAGGTTGTATAATATGATATATTCGCAATCAGAAATGAATCATATTAATCAAGTAGCTCAATTACTGTGGAACTCCAATGCTAATAAATCAACCGTTGCCCCTGTTAGAGCAATAATAACTGCTACCGATATTGAAGCAGCTTATGCCGTACAACAAATCAATATTCAAAAACGTATTGAAAATGGAGAGCGTGTAGTTGGAAAAAAAATTGGACTCACCTCCTTTGCTGTTCAAAAACAATTGGGAGTAGATCAACCCGATTATGGCATCTTATTTGAATCCATGCAAATCGAAAATGGAGGGAATCTCACCTATACTGATTTGATGCAGCCAAAGGCGGAAGCAGAAATTGCATTTAAGATTGGAAAAGATTTGGATGGAGATATTGACATCACAGATCTCATTGATGCTATTGAATATGTTTCTGCATCCATCGAAATTGTTGGAAGTCGTGTTGAAAACTGGGACATCCGAATAACCGATACCATAGCTGACAATGCCAGTGCTAGTCATTTTGTATTGGGCAAAAATAAAGTTCACATTGATGAACTGGACCTACCTAATTGTACTATGTCCATGACCAAGAATGGAGAAATAGCGTCAGAAGGCATTGGGAGTGCATGTATGGATAACCCGCTAAATGCAGCCTTGTGGCTCGCTCGAGTGATGGCTAAAAACGGAACACCGCTAAGAGCTGGAGAAATTCTCCTCTCTGGTGCATTAGGACCAATGGTTCCAATAGAAAAAGGAGACCACTTTGAAGCAAGCATTCAAGGACTAGGAAGTGTAAACATTCAAATCACTTAACCATGAAAAAGAAAGCAGCCATCATCGGTAGTGGAAACATCGGTACCGATTTAATGATAAAAATCATCCGAAATTCCTCCGAACTAGAGGTCGGCTGTTTAGTGGGTATAGACCCAAATTCTGACGGGTTAGCGAGGGCTAAACGTATGGATATTGAAACCAATAGCGATGGAATCGACGGACTTATTCAAATGAAAATCTGGGAAGAGATTGATGTGATTTTTGATGCAACTTCTGCCAAAGCCCACTTGTATAACCTAGAAAAAATCAAGCCTTTTCCTAATAAAAAAGTCGTTGACCTCACCCCAGCTGCAATTGGACCATATGTTATTCCCGCAGTCAATTTTGATACAGAACTAAGCAAAAAACTTTCTTTAGATACCGATATTCATTCTGAATCAATTTTTAACATGGTTACTTGTGGAGGGCAAGCCACCATTCCTATAGTAGCTGCAGTTAGTAGAATTGCCCATGTACACTATGGAGAAATTGTAGCCAGCATAGCGAGTAAGTCTGCCGGACCAGGAACACGAGCCAATATTGATGAGTTTACAGAAACCACCTCTGAAGCCATCCAAAAAATTGGGGGAGCAGATCAAGGTAAAGCCATTATTATACTCAATCCTGCAGAACCTCCATTGGTCATGCGAGATACCGTTTTCACCCTCAGCGAATCTGCAGACCGGGAAGCAATTCGTGAGAGCATTCACGCTATGGTATCCGAGGTTCAAAAATATGTCCCTGGATATACCCTACACCAAGAAGTTCAATTTGATGATATTCCCGAAGATCAGCCCGTATTTATTGAAGGGATAGGATACAAACACGGTTTAAAAACAACGGTACTTTTACAAGTAGTCGGTGCTGGACACTACCTTCCCGAATATGCTGGTAACCTTGATATTATGACTAGTGCAGCTCTTGCTGTTGGAGAAAAAATGATTGAATAATTATGGGTAAAAAGAAACTTTACATACAAGACGTTACGCTCCGAGATGGCATGCACGCCATCAGACACCAATATGATAAAAAAGAACTAAAATCTATTGCTATTGGCTTAGACCAAGCAGGCGTAGATGCCATAGAAATTGCACACGGTGATGGATTAAATGGTGGAAGTTTCAATTATGGGTTTGGTGCTCATACCGACTGGGATTGGCTCGAAGGCATTGCCGAGGAACTAAATCATGCAGTACTAACAACCTTACTATTACCAGGTATAGGCACCATTGAAGATTTGAAAAAAGCTCATGCTCTAGGTGTTCGATCGGTGCGGGTAGCTACCCATTGTACGGAGGCAGATGTAAGCAAGCAGCACATCGAAGCCGCTAAAAATTTGGACATGGATGTTGGGGGATTTTTAATGATGGCTCACATGAACGAACCCAAAAAACTTGCCGAACAAGCTAAGCTCATGGAAGGCTATGGAGCTGACTGTGTGTATGTTACCGATAGTGCAGGTGCACTGATGATGGATGGAGTAGCGGATCGAATGAAAGCATTTCAAGATACCTTATCCAATGACACGGAAATAGGGATTCACTGCCATCACAATCTTAGCCTAGGAGTTGCCAACACTATTGTAGCTATGCAACACGGAGCTAATCGACTAGATGCATCACTGGCAGGCATGGGTGCTGGAGCTGGAAATTGCCCTTTGGAAGTACTGATAGCCGTCTTGAATAAAATGGGAGAACAAACTCAAGCTGATGTAAATCAACTCATGGACTTGGCAGATGATGTCATCCGACCTTTACAAAAACGCCCTGTACGTGTAGATCGAGAGACCTTGAGTTTGGGATATGCCGGTGTCTACTCTAGCTTTTTATTGCATAGCGAACGAGCTGCCCAAAAATACGGACTTAATACGGCAGACATCCTCCAAGAACTTGGAAAACGTAAAATGGTAGGTGGACAAGAAGATATGATTGTGGATGTAGCATTGGATATGATGAAGCAAAAAAACTCCTCTGGAGAATAAGATTACATCCTCCAATAAATTCAATTTTTTTATATTAGCCCCTTACTACTCCCATTATGAGCAATCTTAAACTAGTCCTGGGAACTCTGATTTTATTCCTTGTCTATGGATGTCAACGAAAAATAGAACCCTTTTCTAAGGAGAAGCCCTATGCTATTCAAATTGCTAAAGAACGTAGTTTTTATCAAGCCGAAAAACTAACCAATCGATTAATCGACTTGGATATTAATGCATATATGGTACAATATGAAGATAGTTCGGATAATGACGGTCAGTGGTACTACATCTTAGCAAATAATATTGAAACTCTGGACTCTGCCAGAAGTGTACGCACCCGAATCGAAAATAGATTTAAACTAAAGGACCTGAAAGTGGTCACTTTTGAATCGTTTGAGAAAGCAGTTTTTGAACTCGAAGAACTCAAACAATCTGAAAAACAGAAAATTGCATCAAACAAACCGGGTGTTAAAGAGGAGATTTTCAATGTAATGGGAAAATTCCCGGAGAGTAATTCGCTTATTGTCCAAAAAACATTTGTCTTGAACACGCCTGACGATCCAGAGAATATGAAAGGGTTTAGTCAAATTTATTCCATGTCTATGGATCTCCCTAGGGGAATTAAAAAGAAGCTCATTCTAAAAAACACAACAGCGTTTTCAGAAGTGATCTATAAGGACAATTTGTATGGCGATCGCGTAACCATTGATATTGGTAAATTAAGAATACGCCCATCGAGTATCGAGCAAGGATCTATGATTACTAGCAGAAATAAAAAGAGTTTTGAAATAGCGGAGCAATATGCCGATTTAATACTAGAAACTGGAGAATACGACTTCGAAGAGAAAAAAGAAATTGAAGTAAAATCCTACACCAAGTTATATGGATACAAGGTGACAATCGAACCCAGAAAAAACTATTTCAGAACCTACCTTATACTAGTGGATAATAGCCAACAATACATCATCTTTAGCCAATCTACAGACAAAACCGAAGACGAGTTACTCGCCATATTATCCGACATCGGAAAAGGGAAAGGTTTGTTGAATTACAATGAGTTTTACAATGCTTTTTATACCATTCCTGACCAGATTGTGGACCAAGACCAATTTGTAGGATTTACCATCGATAAGTTGGGTTGGTCTTATGCTCGGAACAGAGGGTATGTTCGGTGGTCAAAAGAAATGGTGGGTCATTGGCAGGCAAGTGGTTATTTCTACAACGACAAAAAAGGATTGTGGGCATACGGCATTTTTGACTTGCTAACGAAAGGCAAACAAAACCACATATACAACGGACTGTATGCAAAAGATCGATCGAGGAACAAATACAAAATTGATGTATATGGCACCAATGGGTTCATCTTGTATCGCAATAAGTATAATCGAAGGGCTAGCCGATCATACAAAAAAGTACGGGAAATTAGCTTTGGGATAGACCGCTATATCAGTGCGATAAATAACACCGAGAATGCTTGGTTTACAAAAGACGAACTCCTAAAAAGAGCCGAGTCCTTGCAGTTTGAGAAAATCGTGAAATAAAAAGGGATGGATGGACAATAAAGGGGTGTCCGCTTACTTTGCCTTAAACTTGGCAATGGCCTGTTTGGTGAAGTCAGAAAGAACAAGTTGCCCACTGATTTCTGCACGTTCGGCAAGTAGCTGATCCCAATGCTCGGTTCCTTGCCAAAAGATTTTTTTCAATTGTCGCATGGCCTCTGGGTTAGACTGGCAAAGTCGATTGGCTAATGCGTCAATGGCCTCATCCATGGCTTCGGCAGTATCGTACACTCCCGTATATAGCCCCTTGGATCTTGCCCACTCTGCACTTTGCCATTCGGTAGCGTTAATGGCCAACTGACTCATGGCAGAAACCCCCATTTTTCGTTCTACAGCTGGGCCCACAACAAATGGACCTATTCCTACAGCCAACTCACTCAGTTTAACAAACGCATGTTGGGTAGCTAGGGTGTAATCAAAAGCAGCAGCCAATCCTACTCCTCCACCAACAGCCTTACCTTGTACCCTTCCGATAATTAATTTGGGGCACGTGCGACACGCATTGATCACATTGGCAAAGCCAGAAAAAAAGATCTTGCCTGTATCTAAATTATCAATGGCCACCAACTCATCAAAACTTGCTCCAGCACAAAAGGCTCGTTCACCTGCACTTCGTACTACGATGATTTTAACGGTATCATCCTCTCCTAATGTGGTGATGGTATCGGCTAGTTTGGCTAATACTTTGCCCGGCAACGAATTGCTCAAGGGGTGTGAAAATTCTACAGTGGCTTTCCCTTGGTCAATGGTGTGTGTTACATTTCCTTGATCTACTGCGTTCATCTTATATCTCGTCTTCTTGATTTCTTTTTTTAACCATGGTTAATATGGTAGCCAGAGCCACCGTATCCCCTGTCTCATCATATACATCCACCAAAAACTTGACAATGCCCTTGGCCACGTCGTCTTCGGTTTTCTTTTCTTGATTAATTTTCTCTTTGACTGTAAATCGTACCCCGATGGTAGCTCCTGGATATACGGGTTTGGTAAATCGACATTCATCCAATCCGTAATTCAACAAAACAGGACCCTTTTTAGCGTCAACAAATAACCCTGCAGCCTTACTCAACACAAAATAACCATGGGCAACTCTTCCTTCAAAAGTGGTTCCCTCAAGGGATGTCTCGTCCATGTGTGCATAGAAGTTATCGCCACTCACATTGGCAAAATTCACAATATCAGTAGTTGTAACGGTATGCTTGGCAGTAACAACGGTATCCCCCACTTCTAAGTCTTCAAAGTATTTGCGAAATGGATGCACGTCTTTCTCTTTGTATGCTCCACCATACTGGTATCGCTGTGTGATTTCTGTAAGCATGGATGGATGTCCTTGCAGTGCAGTGCGTTGGAGATAGTGTTTTACACTGCCCATGCCTCCAAGTTCTTCTCCGCCTCCAGCTCTTCCCGGACCTCCATGCATCAATTGTGGCATTGGAGAACCATGACCTGTACTTTCCGGTGCAGACGCTTCATTAAGCACTAATATTCTGCCGTGATAAGCCGATGCTTCTACCGCATATTGAGTGGCTGTGTCTACATCTGAAGTAGCAATAGTACTTACTAATGATCCCTTGCCCATTTTGGCCAACTCAATGGCTTGATCTAAATCTTGGTAGGGCATCAATGTACTCACCGGACCAAAACACTCTACCTCATGACTATCTGTTTTTTGAATGGGGTTATCATTAAGCATCAAAATTGGTGGCACAAAAGCACCCTTGTTCTTGTCTGCTCCCAATACATCAAATTGATCTAAACTCCCACTTACAATAGGTGTATGTTTAGCTAGTTCTTGGATTCGATTTTTTACCACTTCCATTTGAGCTCGATTAACCAATGCTCCCATTCGAACACCTTCTAGAGCAGGGTCTCCTACCGTGGTTTTAGATAAACTTTTGCCTAATGCAATTTGGGTATCCTCTACATATTTTTCAGGAACAATAATTCTACGTATTGCGGTACATTTTTGCCCCGCTTTAGTGGTCATTTCTCTACGAACTTCTTTGATAAATAAATCAAAATTAGCTGTTCCTGGTGCTGCATCTTCTCCAAGTATAGCTGCATTCAAACTATCTGCTTCCATATTGAACGGAATAGCATTCTCTATTATATGTGGCATGGATTTGAGCATACGTCCGGTTTGAGCAGAACCTGTGAATGTGATTAAATCTTGTGAAGTTAGTTTATCTAATATTCCATGGCCACGACCACAATCCAATTGAATTGCTCCTTCAGGTACTATCCCGCTAGCAACAATATCTTCCACCATGGCTTGGGTAAGATAGGACGTCATTTCTGATGGTTTTACAATTGCAGGAACACCCGCCAAAAGATTGGCACTGAGTTTTTCGAGCATTCCCCAAATGGGAAAATTAAACGCATTGATATGCACTACAACCCCTTGTTTTGGGCTCATAATGTGCTGACCCACAAATGTTCCGTTGGTGCTTATTTTGGCAGTATCTCCATCTACATAGAAAGACTGATTTCCCATTTGCCTCCGTAAACTTGCATAGGTAAATAATGTACCAATTCCACCATCGATATCTACCCAACTATCGCTCTTAGTTGCTCCTGATTGATAACTAATATCATAATATTTCTTTTTAATTTCAGTTAGGTACAACGCTAGTTTTTTAAGCATATACCCGCGTTCGTAAAAAGTCATTTTACGTAGAGCCTTACCTCCTACCATACGAGCATAATGTGCCATGGCCTCATAGTCTAGGCCCTCACTACCAGCAGTACTAATTAGTTCGCCTGTGATTGCATGATGTTGAGCTACTCCATCACCTTGATGAGCCTGCCATCTTCCTTCAGCATAATTTTTTAATTTCATACAGGTATATTTTCAGATACATGGACAAAGGTAAAACAATCGCAGTTAAGCAAAAATGTTACTAAACAGAGGAAATCTATTTGTATGTTTTCTAAATCTTTCGTTTTAGATATTTTTTTTCGCAATAAAAATGAATTACAAGCTCCTTTGCTCTGATATTGATGGTACACTTCTTAACAAAGATCGTTTGCTTTCATCAGCTACAATAGATCAATTTAATCGTGTAAAAGAATCATGCCATTGTGTTTTAGCATCTTCAAGAATGCCCGACGCTATGAGACACTTACAAAAAGATTTATCCATCGAAAAAAGTCCATTAATCGCCTATAATGGTGGACTAGTTTTAGCCGATGACCGTGTATTAACAAGTATGGAAATCCCAAACACCCTAGTTAATCAAATTGCAAAGTTTGCTATCGGCACAGAAGTGCATGTGAGCATCTATAATGCTGATGATTGGTATGTCCCACAATGGGATTATTGGGCCGAACGAGAAACCAACAACACCAAGGTAAACCCTATGGTAAGAAATATTCAAGAAACCTTATCAGAGTTCAAGCTCACTAACCGAGGAGCTCATAAAGTAATGTGTATGGGGCCAGCTGAAGAAATTGCAAAAATCTATAAAGCCCTTATGGACCATTACGAATATGATCTCCATATTTATAAATCAAAGGACACCTATTTGGAAATAGCCAATAAAAAGATTTCAAAAAAATCTGCTATTCAAACCTTGCTAGATATTGAATTCCCTGAGCTTGACTGGAAGCAGGTCATTGCATTCGGAGATAACTATAACGACATGGAGATGTTGGATGCCGTGGGGATGGGAGTAGCCGTTGGAAATGCAAAACCAGAGGTCTTGGCAATGGCTGACTACATTACTAAAACAAATACAGAAGACGGTGTTGCAATAGCAATGAAAACGATTGTAAAATAATACATTTTGTCACGAACAAATTAATGCACGACAACTAACGCAACTTCAAAATATTTTTACGAATCAAATCTTTTAATTCCTCAATATTTAAATCTTCCTTGGCCGAAATAAAGACAATGTTTTTATTCAATTTAGCCATCCATGTTTTTTTGAGTGTTGGAATATCATAAATGGTGGTATCCTGAAAAATATCATCTGAGGTAGCAAGGGGATAATATTGGTCTATTTTGTTAAATATTGTAATAACAGGCTTGTCACTGGCACCAATTTCTGCAAGGGTTTTGGATACGGTAGTCATTTGCTCCTCAAATTGGGAGTGACTAACATCTACCACATGCAATAAAATGTCTGCCTCAATGACCTCAGCTAGCGTGCTTTTGAAACTTTCAATAAGCTGATGAGGAAGTTTACGAATAAATCCTACTGTATCTGAAAGTAAAAAAATACATGGCTTGTAAGTAATGGGATCCGGCGGAAACACCACCTTGCGAACGGTACTATCAAGTGTAGCAAAGAGCTTGTCTTGAGCTAAGACATCAGATTTTGCAAGTCGGTTGATGAGGGTTGACTTACCTACATTTGTGTATCCAACTAAAGCCACACGAAACTGAGATTCCCGATTTTTTCTTCTTGTAGAACTCTGATTATCAATATGAGCTAAGTCTTTTTTGAGTTTAGCAATTTTATCTCGAATCACCCTTCGGTCAGTTTCAATTTCTTTCTCACCAGGACCTTTCATGCCGATTCCTCCTTTTTGTTTTTGAAGGTGAGTCCACATTCGAGTCAACCTAGGAAGTAAGTACTCACTCTGTGCAAGTTCTACCTGTGTTCGCGACTGAGCTGTTCGGGCATTTTTGGCAAAAATATCGAGTATTAAACTGCTTCTATCTATTATTTTGCAAGAAATAAATTCTTCAAGATTTCTAATCTGAGAAGGGCTAAGCTCATCATCGAAAATGGCACAATCAATTTTATTTGATTTAACATATGCAGCAATTTCTTCTATCTTCCCCTTACCAAAATAGGTTTTGGGATTGGGATGATCTAGTCGTTGGGTGAATCGTTTGATACTTTTAGCTCCAGCGGTATACGCCAAAAATTCTAACTCATCCAAATAAATATCATTGGTATTTATGGGGACATTTTTAGGCTCTACCCCTATTAAAATGGCTTTTTCTGGATCTACAGTGCGAATAACTTGATGCTTCAATAGATGGTTTATTTAATTAATTCGTTCTTTTGTACAGTTCTTTTACGCGTGCAAAAATACATTCAAAAAATAGGGTTTATTATTCTTATTCTTTGGGCTTGCAAGATTCCTCTTCACGCCCAGGAAATGCAATGGAGTAATCCTATAAAATTGAAAGGAGGTGCAATATTCCCTAGAGTTATTGGTGAGAATTCCTCCGGCGTGTTTTTAATGCGATACCGCAATCGTTTTTATACTAAAAGTATTTTTTTAGAACGTTATAATTCTGATTTAAACTTAGACTTGAGCCTTTATGTTGATCTAAAAAATGCTCAAATATTAAAAGTTCAGCTGACTCCAAAAGGCATTTTGATTGTCAAATCAAAAAGGAATAAGGTGGATAAGAATTACATTGTAACGGGTTCTTGGCTATCGTTTGATCTGAAATCACTGGGTGATGAAATTACATTATTCACACATAGTAACAAACACCCTGTGGGTTCTAATTCAATTCAAATATGTATGAATGATTCACTGAGCCAATTAATGGTGAGTCGGGTTAGGACATCCAATAATACCTCAATTATTGCAACATATTTATTTGATCAAAATTTTGAAATAATTCAATTGAAAGATTACCGTTTTAGCTACCAATATCAAATAAAATTAAAAGATTTAGTAATTAATAATCGAAAAACCGCTACCTTATATATTAGGAAAAGCGACCAACTTGATTCAAAATCTCAAAATATTCTAATGACTATTAGGAAGGATACCATTTTATCCTACACGTTTGCAGACAGTATAACCGTTGGCTCAGCATCTCTGGTCTACAATCGATCAGATGATGTTGCTCAATTTGTCGGATTTTATCGTCCAAAAACTGGGATAGGATATGTGGGTATTGTATTTTCAAACTTAGATTCAAATCAATTATTATGGGATACAAAATATCGTCGATTCGATCCAAAATGGCTCAAATCTCAAAACACAGGATCTTTTAGCCTAAACACCATTGCAGAAGATTTTTCTCTTAAGACATGCGTACCTCAATCAGATGGCGGACTTCTCATTATTGCAGAACAAAAAGATATTTCTTCAGAAAGTGACATATATATTATCAATGGTATATCCCAAAGCACCGCTAAAAACATTTATAAATTTAACGAAATTTTAAGCTTGAGCTATGATAATGAATACCACCCGCAATGGCTTCAAAGAATTACCAAAAATCAAATTACCATAAATGATGGTGGATATTTCAGTTCGGCTGCTTTATTTGTAAATAAAAAATACACCCAATTATTATATAACGACCAATTCCGAAACTCCGGAGAGGTCGTACAATACACCATGTATAACACTGGACAAACAAATAGCCAAAAACTAATTAAAACTGAGCTCGACTATCTAGCTATAATACCTGACGGTGCCAAACAAGTTTCACCCAATACATTAATTGTCCCTACCTATAAAAATAGGAGGTTTTCACTTCTAAAATTGATTTACAATTGATTAGACTACTGACCCAAAAAAATAGCATTGGATTAACATTTTCGGGGTTGATTTATCTATGTTATGCCCTCATTTTAGGTGATTTTAATGCTCAAAAATGGGGCTTAATGGTCTTACTTTATTTAGAGGGCATAATCTTAAATTATCTCTGTTTTCGATTTGGAGTTCTAGGTCAAAAAACAGCCCTTCCAACCTTATTGTTTTCTGTATTTTCAGCATTATTCATCATTGATTTATCTCCCGATCATATTATCTATGGGGGTATTTTTTTGAGTTCTTTTTACTTGGTATTTAGAGCTAAGGAAATCCCTAATTATTCCAAAATACATTTAATCTATGTCGGACTCATTGTTGGAGTTTCACAGGCTTTCATGAATCATAGCGTATTTTTATTCATCCCCATTTTATTTCTATTTATTCAGGTTGGGATTGTAAATACTCGAGGTTTTTTCATGGCATTAATTAATTTAGGGATGACTATTGCAAGTGCTGCTGGCATATATTTTTTAATAGATTCTCCAGAACATATTATCGGCATGATTCCAGATTTATATCCAGATAAACCAACAAATAGTCTCACACTTATAAAAATTAATTCGCCGATTATCATATTCATCTTGGCCTTTCACATTTTAAAGCTAAGTAGTTATTCCTTTAGATTCCCAAATTTGAGTAAAAATATAAATAACACATTTTTAGTTCAAGTTTTTTTTGGTTTGATTATCGTATTCATAAGCAGCAATTATGATCTAACAGTATACGCTTTCATGGCATTAGCTGTCCTGCTATCATTTGCTTTTGTTTATCTTCAACAGAGTGTATTTGCTAATGCTCTTTTCACTGCATTCATATCTGTTATAATCGCATCCCTCTATATCTGTCAAATAATATTCTTGTAACACTGCTAATAATTAATTTTCTTTGTTCAATAGATTTAGATTTAGCATATGAATGATGATGTAAAAATGATTCTTGACGAATTAAAAGTTGCCGCAGAAAAAGCACTAAATCATGTGGCTGCAGAAGTAGGAAAATTAAGAGCAGGTAAAGCAACTCCATCCATGCTAGATAGTGTAACTGTAGAGTATTATGAAAGTCAAGTTCCTCTTAGTCAAGTGGCAAACGTAAATACTCCCGATGCAAAAACCATCATGGTAAAGCCCTGGGAAAAAGGGATGCTAGATGAGATTAGCAAAGGGATAATGTATGCCAACTTGGGATTAAATCCACAAAACGATGGAGAACAAGTGATTATCAATGTTCCTGCACTTACAGAGGAACGCAGAATGCAACTTGTAAAACAAGTACGTGGAGAAAGTGAACATGGTAAAATTGGATTAAGAAGTGCCCGCAAAGATGCGATTGACTTTATCAAATCTCTGAAATCTGATGGACTTAGTGAGGATATGGCAAAAGACGGTGAGAACGAAATTCAAAAAATAATTGACACCTTCAATAAGCGTATTGATGACACTATTGCCAATAAGGAAAAAGAAATCATGACCATTTAAGGTCTGATAAAAACGAGGTCTAAATCCATAAGTGTTTAGTGCAATTTTCTTTTATAACTTGAAATTTTTGTCCATCATATTCTAATTGATACAGCGTCAAATTTTGATGATAAAACTGATTCATCCTACTTAGTGGTGTATCCGTAAGTAGGCATAAAAAGATTTTTAAAGCTCTTCCATGCATGCAGATTAAGATTTTACTATCGTTAGTTGATAGTATTTTTTTTAGACCAACTTTTTGTCTTTTTAACACTGAATTAGGTGATTCTCCACCTTCAACACATCGATCTAATAGTCCTGACGACCAATCGTTGATAATGGATTGATACGCTCTTTTACTCTCAGAATCTCCTTTCAACCCCTCAAAAATTCCCCATCCTATTTCATTCAATTCAGACAATACCTGATGCTTGTACCCTGCTTTTAAGAAAACATCTACACTTTGATGCGTTCTTTTGAGTTCACTTGTATAAATTATATCAAATCCAATATGATGGTATGCCCGATAAAATTGAAGGGCTTGATGCTGGCCCATTTCATTCAGAGAACTATCAATACCCCTTCCTTGGATTACACCTTGCTTGTTGTAATCAGTCTCTCCGTGTCTTATAATATAAATCGTTTTCTTTGTAGTCATAAAATATTAATTTGATACCTTACAAATCTATAAAGATATCTCAGCTCAACGACTTTGGTAAAAATACATTGGCAGAACATCTTCAAATGGAGGTTACTGCCGTTGGGGAGGACTTCGTTACAATGAGTATGCCTGTGTCATCCAAAGTCCAACAACCGCTTGGACTTCTTCACGGGGGTGCTGTAGCAGCACTTGCAGAAAATGTTGCTAGTCTTGCTGGCAATCTAGTTGTTGCAAACCAAAATAAAGCTTGTCTAGGTTTGACCCTAAATACGAGTCACTTAAAGAGTGTGCGTGAAGGAACGGTTTTCGCAACTGCAAAAGCAATACATCTTGGACGAAGCACTCAAGTATGGGAAATTAAAACATCATCAGAAGAAAATATACTAATCAATATCAGTAGAATGACATTGGCAGTAGTTGATAAAAAATAATGGATACTGAAAATATTGGGGCACTGATTCACATCCCTCAAAAGCATAAAATAGAGCAATACCAATTGAATTGCATGGAGCTTTTTGATACCATTGATAAGTATTGGATGAAGAAAGAGGGTCTGGTATTTTATCCTTTTGATCGATCAAAACAAGCATATTTCTTCGGGGACAAAGAGAACAAAAAACCAATCAATGAATATGATCTTATGATTAATGATTCTTTATCAAAAGAAGAATATGAAACAAGTGTATTCATGGCCAAACAAGCAATATCATCTGGTCAAATGAAAAAAGTAGTTCTTGCTCGAAATGAAATTATATCTGGTGACTATGACCCTATATCTGTTTTTAAAAATTCAGTCAGAAAATACTCCTCAAGTTATGGATATTATGTAAATATAGGACCTGAACAATGGGTCGGAGCATCCCCAGAATTACTGATACACTATGAGGAAGGAATGCTTAGTACCGTTGCTCTTGCAGGAACTAAATCTTTAGAAGAAAAATTCACCTCAAAAGAAAGAAACGAGCAACTAATGGTCTGTGACTTCATTGAGGAGAAATTGAACTCACTCGGGCTTACTGAATATCAAAAATCTGCTACAGTTGAAGAAAATTTTAATACCATTAAGCATTTAAAAACTTCTTACGAGTTTGATTGCTCACCCGAAGATGCCTTAGAATTATTGAAAATTATTCAACCAACAAGTGCTGTTTGTGGTTTGCCAAGAGATAGCAGCTTTGAATTTATTCAAGACTTTGAAACCATGAACCGAGGTTTTTATTCAGGTATGACGGGAATCCTCAAAAAAAATAGTGCTACATTTTTCGTAAATCTTAGATGCATGAGATTTCATCAAAATACCATTGAACTGTTTGCTGGTGCTGGAATAACTGAAGACTCTGACCCAGCTGCTGAGTGGGAAGAAACTGAAAAAAAAATTGCTTCTATAAAACAGCTTTTTGTATAATCAGGATTCCAACGCATTCTCTAACAAAAACTCATACTCTTCATTTGGAATTTCTATTGCTCCGAACTGCTTAAGATGATCATTAATGTACTGAGTATCCAACAATTTAAATTGGTTTTCTTTCATAAACTCAACCAAAAAAATCAATGCAATTTTACTTGCATCTGTTTCTGTATGAAACATGCTCTCTCCAAAAAATACCTTTCCTATTGCTACTCCGTATAATCCCCCCACGAGTTTACCGTTTCTCCATGTTTCAAAACTATATCCATAGCCTAATTCATTGAGTTTACAATATGATTTTATAATATCCTCACTAATCCAAGTATCCTCTCGATTTGCACATGAACGAACTGTTCCTTCAAAATCTCCATTAATTTTTAAGTCGAAATGATGCTTATTGAATAATCGCCTTAAATTTTTAGAGACATGAAATTTTTCTAAAGGTATAATCCCTCTCATATCTGGCTTGAACCAAAAAATCTCATCATTTTCCTCGGGAATTGCCATAGGAAAATAACCTTGAGCATAAGCATATAGAAGTTCTGTGGGTTCGAGCATATGATTACTTTTGCAAAAGAAATTTTATTTTATGAAAATTATCTGTATTGGAAGAAATTATGTTGCTCACGCAGAAGAACTTGGCAATAAAACTCCAATGGAGCCAGTCATATTCATGAAGCCTGACTCTGCTATATTTCGTCAAAGAGATGCTTTTTATATTCCTGACTGGACCAATGAAGTACATTATGAAGTTGAAATTGTAATAAAAATAAATCGACTAGGGAAAAATATAGAGGAACGGTTTGCTCCAAAATATTTCTCACAATTCACATTGGGCATTGATTTTACCGCTCGTGATATTCAAAAGAAACTAAAAGACCAAGGTCTTCCATGGGAAAAAGCCAAAGCATTTGATCAAAGTGCTGTTTTAGGTGAATTTTTGGATATTAATGAATATTCATTGGATAATCTTGAATTTAAACTAAAAAAAAATGGTCAAGTCGTTCAGTCTGGAAACACAAAATCCATGATTTTCAGTATTCCTCAGATCATTGAACACTGCTCGGAGTTTTTTACCTTAAAGATTGGCGATTTAATCTACACTGGAACCCCCGAAGGCGTCGGTCCTGTGAGCAAGGGAGATGAACTAGAAGGATTCATTGAAGGCAAGAAAGTCCTCCATGTCAAAATCCGCTGAATCAACCTTGAAGAATTTTAACAATTTTTTGAGTTCGAAAGGCAATCCAATCATCTGCTAAATTTATTTTATAAACTTTCTGCTTAAAATTAGAAAAAGGTTGTTCGAATGTGAGGGCTTCCATCAATTCTGATTGGTTAGAAAAATCTTCTACTGAAGCAGTAAATTCCTCCATTATACCAAAAACTACTTTACTCTCTAAGGGAACAAAGGATTTATATTCTGAACTTTTTTGTTCGGCTAGTGAAATGTTTTCAGCCGAAAAAACTTCCTCTGTTTGTTTGTTCACAAAACATGTGTAGCCGTTTCCTAAAATACCCGCAACCGTTTTTAATGTTTCTTCTCTCATTCTTGAAATCTTATGGCCATAATGATCGAGCTATTTCTCCTCTAAATGGCCATGGAATCACTGCTATTATAGTCAATAGACCAAGGGTATAAAATATTAATGCTAGCTTATGCTTTTTTGAATCTTGAGTAGATTTCTTAGATTTTGTTCGACCAATTTGAACCAACGCAGCAGCAAATATCATCCCAAAAATGTGTTCAACTGTCCAAAAACGGAGTGTAGAATCTCCCATGATTTCTCCCATTTTGCTAAAATTATTCGACCAGCCTCTTGCAATGTATAGCAGAAATCCAATCAGTATTTGTAGGTGGACACTCGCTACAAAAAGTGTGGCAGATAAATTATGATTTTGAGAATACGGTTGTTTTAAAAAAAGCCCTCGAGCTGATTTTGTAATGGCATATAACCCAAATAGTAAAACTGCCCAACGTAGAATATTGTGTGAATTTATTAAAATATGATCCATGATTATGTGCCCAAAGATATGTGAATTAGTTTAACAAAGGGTTTGCTGGAGAATTGGCGAGCAAAGCATCCTTGCCCCCTTTCAAACGAATAGCATACTTCCACAAATTTTTATCCATCATCTCATTATTAAAGATAATTTTTGAGGGAATGTCACCGATTATCCATGATCTTTCTGAAATTTCTGAGAGCAACTGACCTTTAGCCCAACCACTATAACCCATAAAAAATTTAAACCTACTCGATTCATACTCCCCAGACTTTAGACCTTCGATGATCTGCCCAAAGTTACCACTCCAGAATAAATTCTTCTTTAAAGCCAATGAATCATCTATACTTGAATAAGAGTGAATGCAATGTAACCCATCTAATTCGACTGGTCCACCAACAAAGACAGGTAAATCAATATCAGCCAAATCAGGAACCAACTGGCTGACCAAATAATCAGACTTTTGATTAAGAACAAATCCAACAGAACCTTCTTCATTATGATCCGTCATGAGTACAACACTTCTCTCAAAAGTGGGGTCTTGAATAAATGGCTCAGAAATTAGTATTCTACCCGTTAATTGTTTCATTTATAATTTCGTTAGGTTTCTTTTTAGAACAGAAGATATACTACACTTAAAATACTCAGCACCAAAATACCAATAATCGCCAGCTTATGTTCAAATAGCGACCAAAGAGCAATTGATTTATTATCTTTATTTACAACTTTCCAGCATAACCAGGCAAGAATGGGTGCTGTAAGAAACGACACTGTAGTAGCAAATGAAACCATCTGCTTCATATCTTTTACAAAAAATAAAAGTAGAATACTAGTCCCTGAAGTTAGTATATATCGCCACAAAGATTTTGAATGAAGCTTTTGATTTAATTTCAATTTAGAAGATATTTCTTCCATCACCCTGGGCATGGCGTCTAAACATGTGATGGTAGTGCTAAACATAGTTGTGAACGCAGCAATGGTAATTACCCAATAAAAACTTTCTCCGAGGTTAGAGACAAATATATCAATGAGTTGAGCTGCAAATCCACCAGCAGATGCTTCTAAAGTAATATCTGAAAGATACAAAGTATGAGCACCCAATACTAAGAAGCAAATCCCTAAAAATGCCGTGCCATAAAACCCCACTTTAAAGTCAAAATTAGAATCAGAACTCTGCTTTTCAGGTTTGACTAACACCCATATACTATGCCAAATAGCAATATCAAGTGGAGCAGGCATCCAGCCAACAAACGTGACTAGAAAACTTAAATCACTATTATCACTCAATGAAAATGAAGATTGAGTCATCGCGGTAAAATCAATATTGGTGCGAAAAGAAAAGAAAAAAGCAACGATAGTAGAAATTGATAAAACGACCATAACTACCTTCATCAAATGGTCCAGTATTTTAAACTTCCCAATTTGTAGAATGCACAAGCAGGTTAATAAAATTATGATTGAAATATTAACTGAACTAAGACCAAGTCCAGTCATTTTTTGTACCAAGCCAGCAGTCACAATAGTAACAGCAGCTTGAATGGTAAACATCATTGTGACTGTTAGAATTCCTAAAATCCATATTGCCCAATTGCCTATTTCAGCAAAACCATGAACCAAAGACTGTTTGTTCCGCTTGGCATATCTTGGGCCTAAAACAAAAAATGGATATTTGAGAATATGAGCCAAAATAATGGCTACAATGAGGATATAACCATATTGAGCACCTGCACGGGTACTTTGCACCAAATGGGATACCCCAACAGCAGCACCTGCATACAAAAGACCAGGGCCCAAAGACTTTAACTTACTAAGCACTCCGTAAAAATAAAAAAGACCAACAAAATTTTGGCCTTTTCTTAAATTATTTACTTAGATTGAACTTTTAAATTCGAGCAATTAGGTCAGCAACTCGATTGCTATACCCTGCTTCGTTGTCATACCAACCCATTACTTTCACTGTATTACCATAGACCATTGTAGTCATAGAATCAAAAATACATGAGTGAGGATTCCCTACAATATCTACACTAACTATTGGATCTTCCGTATATTCTAAAATACCCTTCAAGTTAGTTTCAGCTGCTTTTTTGAATGCGGCATTTACTTCTTCTACAGTTGTACTTCCTTTAAGAGTTACTACAAAATCAGTAGCACTGCCAGTAGGTGTAGGAACTCGAAGTGAGTTACCATTTAATTTACCCGCTAAATGAGGCAATACTAAACCGACAGCTTTTGCTGCCCCTGTACTGGTAGGAATAATATTAAGTGCTGCTGAACGAGCCCTTCTCAAATCAGAATGAGGAGCATCTAGAAGTCTTTGATCTGAGGTGTATGAATGTATCGTTGTCATAAAACCACTTTCTACGCCGATTAGATCGTCAAGAACTTTTACCATAGGAGCAAGGCAATTCGTGGTACAACTAGCATTTGAAAGAATAACTTCTTGACCCGTAAGTGTATCATCGTTTACACCTAATACTACTGTTTTAATATCTCCAGAAGCTGGGGCAGAAATAACTACTTTCTTAGCTCCTGCTTCAATGTGCTTGCCAGCACCTTCGGGACTTCTAAAAAACCCTGTACTTTCAAGCACAACGTCAATATCTAATTCTTTCCATGGAAGGTTAGCAGGATCTCTCTCAGCAGTTGCTCGAATAGAAACTCCATTAACAATTAGGTGCGTATCTGTGTGTTCAACTGAACCATTAAATCTACCTTGAACAGAATCATATTTAAGTAAATGTGCAAGGGTTTTGTTGTCTGTCAAGTCATTGATAGCAACAACTTCTACATTGGTTTTTTCTAAGAGTGTTTTAAAAGCTAGTCTTCCAATTCTACCGAAACCATTGATGGCTATTTTCATGATGTTGTTTTAATTAATATTACTTTATATTTAATTGGATTGCAAACCTAACTATTTTTTAAAAATAGAATCAAAATAGTTGTGTCAAAAAAATAAATAATTGTTTGATAAATTAAAGTTTAATATTTCTTTTGCACACGCCAAACGCAATAAGTTCATCATAGTTCTTTAATAAAGCGTTTACCAATGTCATCCGAAGGTTTCGGAGCCGGACAGCATTCAAATGGAAATTTGAGTGATACGAGCATAAATGGCCCGTTCGTCTATCGGCTAGGACGCCAGGTTTTCATC
>CESO01126916.1_pt1 | contig 26351 bp, 21 predicted proteins | sample 356341 | NCBI WGS metagenome assembly CESO01 (sample SAMEA2621812, study PRJEB7988) | marine metagenome | biome: marine biome (ENVO:00000447); feature: deep chlorophyll maximum layer (ENVO:xxxxxxxx); material: "saline water (ENVO:00002010), including plankton (ENVO:xxxxxxxx)" | depth 35 m | reverse complement strand
GGCGGGATTGGCACCGCCATGTGATTCTATCAGACAACGATGCCAAGCTACATGGCTGCTTCGAGTGCCTCTGCGATCTTTTCCTTGGAAGCGATGCCAACGAATGTCTGGGCGACCTCCCCATTCTTGAAGATGAGAACCGTTGGAATGCTCTGGATGTTTCGAGCGAGTGCGACCTGCTTGTGATCGTCGATGTTCATCTTGCCGACCTTGGCTCGTCCCGCGAACTCATCCGCTATGGCATCGATGGTGGGTATGAGCATCTTGCAGGGCTGGCACCATTCGGCCCAGAAATCAACGAGTACTGGCATATCGGATTCCAGGACATCAGCCTGAAACGTGTCATCGGTAAAATTCAATACAGCATCAGAAGCCACGATCAAGTCTCCATTTCTTGGGGTGGGACATGGAAGTTCGGCCCTACATCATAGCAGGACCGGAGTCGGACTCGGCAGCATGAGCGAGCCCCGCAGCATGCAGGGCCACATCATGGACCCTGAACAGCCTGCAGCCTCCCTGAAACTGAATAATTGAGGCCGCCACAGAGGCTGGCCCTCGATCCCGAGGGGCGACATCTCCCCCACGGACTGCCTTGAGAAACGACTTCCTCGAAGCAGCCGCCAGCACGGGGTATCCCAGCTCCGTGAGACGGGAGCAACCATTGATCAGTTGCCAGTTCTGCTTGACGGATTTACCGAATCCGAGCCCCGGGTCGAGCATGATCGCCTCGGTGGGCACACCGGCGGACTCGGCAGCCCGAGCTCTTTTCAGCAGAAATGCACGCACCATATCGAGCACATCATCGTATTCCGGCTCCGATTCGTAATCGGTGCTGTACCTGTCCTCATCAGGAGGAACCAGTCTGTGCATGAGGATGAGACCACATTGCCATTGTGCGACCATCGACAGCATGGAGGCGTCTTCCCGACCAGCGGAGACGTCATTGACGATACTCGCTCCCGATGACAGTGCCGCGTCGGCGACTTCGGCACTGGTGGTATCGATTGAAATAGGCAACGACAGCTGTTCCCGCATGGCCCTGATCACCGGGACGACCCGATCGATCTGATCCCGGCTACTGATTCGATCCGCACCTGGACGGGTGGACTCACCTCCGACATCGATGATTGCCGCACCTTCACGATGCATCTGAATCGCCCGCTCGACTGCGTCACGAGGCGTCCAGTGCAGTCCTCCATCCGAGAAGGAGTCAGGTGTCACATTGAGTATCCCCATCAAGACGGGACGACTCGATGCCATCACACCGTGTGAAGACCAGTTCCATCGGATCTGCTTGTGTTTCCGCGTCATGCGGGCTATTCCACGGTCACGCTCTTGGCGAGATTGCGAGGCTTGTCGACATCATGTCCACGAAGCACCGCCGCGTGATACGCCAACAGCTGCAGAGGAATCACCGTGAGCAGAGGCTGCAGCGGCTCGGGGACATCCGGAACGTAGAACACGTCCTCACAGATGGATTCGATCGACGTATCCCCCTCGGTGGCCACAGCGATGACGTGACCCCCTCTGGACCGAACTTCCTGGATGTTCGAGAGCACCTTCTCATACTGACTGCTGCGTGTGGCCACGACCACGACAGGCATGCCCTGATCGATCAGAGCGATTGGACCATGCTTCATTTCGGCAGCAGGCATGCCTTCCGCATGGATGTAGGAGATCTCCTTGAGCTTCAGGGCCCCCTCCAATGCCACCGGATAATTGACGCCCCTACCCAGGAACAACCAGTTTTCCCGTTGGACATACTTGGAGACCACTTGAGCGATCTGATCGCTCTGCTCGAGCACCCGACTGATCTGATCCGGAATCGTCTTGAGCTGGTCAAGCATCGAGGAGGCTTCGGAGGGCGACAGATATCGTCTTCTTCCCAACCAGACGGCCAGCATGATGGAAGCCGCCACCTGACCGATGAAGGCCTTCGTGGAAGCGACTCCGATTTCCGGACCGACGCGAAGATAGACCCCCGCATCGGAATCACGGGTGATCGTGGATCCAACCACGTTCACCAATCCGAGTGTCCTGGCTCCCTTGCGGGAAGCTTCACGAAGCCCTGCATGAGTGTCGGCCGTCTCGCCGGATTGGCTGATGGCCACGACGACGGTGCCATCCTCGATAATCGGATTCCGATAGCGGAACTCGCTTGAGAAATCAGCTCTGCTGGGAATCTTCGCCAGACTCTCGACGAGATGCGATCCGATCATGCCGGCATGCAACGCCGTTCCCTGACCGAGGAACACCACTCGACGAGTACGCCCGAGTTCTCTCGCGTATTCAGCCAACCCACCCAGTACGACACGCCCGTCCGATGGAGACAGACGACCCTTGAGACATCGACGAATGGCCTCGGGCTGTTCGTAGATCTCCTTGATCATGTAGTGGGGATATTCACCCAGTTCGATCTGTTCGAGATCGACCTCGAGCTCGCGCATCTGGGGCGTGATGGTCACATTCTCCAGATCGGATGTCCGGAACGTATCCGTCGTCAACCGGGCGATGGTGTCGTCATCCAGCTCGATCGCCTGTTTCGTATGAGCCACGATTGCACTGGCATCAGATGCCACGACGTATTCGCCGTTTCCGACACCGATCATCAAGGGAGATCCCTTGCGCGCCACGACGAGGACCTCCGGCTCCTTCTCGGACATGACGGCGATCGCGTACGCACCCGTCACTTCCTTCAATGCCTGACGGACAGCCTCCTCCAGATCATCCTCATAGAAATGCGAGATCAGGTGGGCCAGCACTTCGGTGTCCGTTTCGGACTCGAACTCGTGCCCCTGGTCGATCAGATAGGTCTTCAAGGCGGCGAAATTCTCGATGATGCCGTTGTGGACCAACACGATGCCACGCCCTCCACGATGAGGATGGGCGTTGAGTTCACTGGGCTCTCCGTGGGTGGCCCAACGGGTGTGGGCGATTCCAAGTGTTCCATTGAAACGATCCTGGGTGGCTATCTGCTCTTCCAGGACCCGTACCCGGCCGGTGGTCTTCGCCAGCTGCATGCCATCGTTGAGAACCGCGATACCGGCGGAGTCGTACCCCCGGTATTCGAGACGTTTGAGACCTTCCAAGAGGAGATCTCTGGCTTGCTTGCCGCCGACATATGCAATGATGCCACACATATCTATGATTCTATCCGAGTACGCCCGACACGCGACTCAGGAGGCAGCCATGTCTGATCTTTGGGCCCAGGAACGAGCCGATCGGCTATCACAGGCCAGTCCGCTGGCAGATCGGATGCGACCCACCGAGCTGGATGAGGTGATCGGCCAGGAACCCGTTCTGGGCGAGGACACATTGCTCAGAAGGCTCATCGTCTCGGATCGAATGGGCTCCATCCTGCTGTGGGGGCCGCCAGGTACGGGAAAGACGACCATCGCCTCTCTGATTGCCCGTCAGACAGGCAGACGTTTCATATCGGCCAATGCCGCGATGATCGGTGTCCGTGACATACGAGAGGCGATCGATTCCTCACGACGCCATATCGAGGCGGGCGACAAGGCGACCATTCTGTTTCTTGATGAAATCCATCGGTTCTCGAGAAGTCAACAAGATGTGCTTCTGGGGGATGTCGAGCGTGGCATCATCACCCTTATCGGGGCCACCACCGAAAATCCCTGGTACGCGGTGAATGCCGCGCTGGCCAGTCGTTCAACGGTATTCCATCTGGAATCCTTGACGGAGTCCGACATCACCATGATTCTGCGACGCGCTGTTCAAGAGGATTTCCTGATCAAGTCCAAGCAGCCCGACATTTCAGATGATGCATTCGATGAATGGGCACGACTCTGTGACGGCGATGCCCGGCGAGCATTGAATGCCATGGAGGTTGCTGTTCTGGGCAGTGGTGATCCGGCGCCGATCGTGATTGGACGATCACAGGCTGCAGAGTCGATCCAGACCAAGGCGCTCAAGTACGACCGATCTGGAGACGCTCATTACGACCACATCAGCGCTCTGATCAAATCCGTTCGAGGATCGGATCCCGATGCCGCCATCCACTGGTTGGCTGTCATGCTTGCATCAGGCGAGGATCCACGGTTCATATGCCGAAGAATGGCCATTCTGGCATCGGAGGACATCGGTCTGGCCTCTCCTCAGGCGATTCAGATGGCTGCCGCCGCCTGGACGATCACCGAACGAGTCGGCATGCCCGAATGCCAGTTGACCCTATCCGAGCTGGTCATCTACCTGTCGACCTGCCCGAAATCGAATGCGGCAGCAAAGGCGATCTGGGATGCCATGTCCGATGTGGAGGACAATCGAAGCCAGAGTGTTCCGGCGCATCTTCGAAGTGGTCATGATCCCACTCATGACGCCTCGAAGAAGGGCTATGTGAATCCGCATGCACAACCGGACGATGCCGACAGCCAGGTGTATCTGGAGGATCGTCGGCGATACTACGAACCTTCCGAAGCGGGCTTTGAAGCCGAGATACGAAGACGTCTCGAGGAAGGGGATTCCAATGACCCTTCATGAACAGAAGCACGCCATGAGATCCCGCATCAGGAAACATCTTGGAACCATGTCGGATCATGATCGATCACAGGCGTCCGCAGATCTCTGCATTCGACTCTCCAGGGACACCAGGGACATCACCGGATTGATCCTCGCCTTCATTCCAATGTCCGGCGAGGTGGATCTGATTCCCTATATCGAGGGGAGGATGCCAACTGGCGTCGCTGTTCCCATGGTGGACTGGGACAGGAAAACCATGAAAGCATGTCGATTGCATGGATTGGGCGATGCTTCACTCTCCACAGGCAGGCATGGCTTGAGAACACCGGTTGAGATTGAACACGTCGATCCGGATCTGATCGATGCCATCATCGTGCCGGCGATGGCCTTCGATGACAATGGCGGCCGACTTGGTAGAGGCGGTGGGTACTACGATCGTTTTCTCGAGGCGACCACATCGGACATGAAGCGAATAGGAGTCGCATTCGATCAGCAGATTGTGGAGAAGGTTCCCGTCGAGCCCTGGGATGAGAGAGTCGACATCGTCATCACGCCCAGCAGGACGATCTCGATCTGTACCGGGGAATCCTGAAGATCACTGGCGTACGTCGAGGGTGCTGACACCTTCGGACATCAAGGCGTAGATCGTGTCTATCTCGCCATCTCGAAGCCGAACACATCCCATGGATGAATCCGTCCCGATACTCTCTGGCTCGATGGTCCCGTGTATGCCGAAACCCCGTTCGCCCTTGTTCGTGGCATCAAGGCCTTCCAGGCCAAGCCAGTACTCGCCGATGGGATTCTCCGGATCATCCGATGGATAGAACTCGCCTGTGCGGGGATTGGTCCATGTCGGATTGACGATCTTCTGTCCTTTTCTCACGCGGAACCTCCCTGTTGGCGTGGAATCAAACTGTCCGAGTCCAACTGTATAGCTTTTGACAAAGGCTCGCTCAGGCCCCTCTCCCATGAAGAGATCCAGCTGATGATTGGTCTTGCTGACTTCGGCATGGAATGGCCCATGGAGGATCTTGATCGTCTGACCGACCTGGATCTTCTCTGGTCGATCAAGCCCGTTGATCATCTGGAGAAGCCGCCAGTCGATCTTGAGATCCTCGCGACTGACGATTCTGGAGAGGGAATCACCAGGCTTGACTGTGTACTCGCTGGCCCAGGGATCACCCTCGAAGACATCGGAGCCGAAGACCAATTCATCATTCAGCATTCCCAGCATCTGCCTTGCTTCATACCCCTGGCCGGGCTCAAGGGCACCGCTGTCAATGGCCTGGGTCAGCAGTGTCCTGGCCTCCAGGAAACGACCCTGCTCGATCAAGGCGGCGGCCATTCCCAGAGGGCCCTCTTGAGCGACCTCCTGAACAACTGGAATGTCGATGGTCTGTACCGGGGCCTGCACTTCCTTGACCACCACGGGTACTTCACGTGGCGTCTGAGGAACCTCAGACACCTTTGCGGGAGTGTTCATCGATGAAGCAGGGACGTCTTCGATGACAGTCTCTGAAGCTCCTGGTGTCCATCGTGGTGGTGCGGAGGTCGTGTTCATGACCTCTCGTGAGACGTTGGAAGCCAGAGGGTCTGCAATGGCCATGACGCTCGTCGGAGCAACCTCTCCGGAATCGCCCTCTCCATCCCATCCATAGGCGATCCAGAAAACCACCCCAGCGGCAACAAGCAGCGTCACGAACAGGACTGGACCACGTCGTTTACGGCGGCGACGATAGACATATCTACCTCGAACGGGACTGGACTGCATTTGACTGGGAAGTGCCATCCGAAACCTCCTGGGATTCTGCGGTATGCAGACTATACCCAGCAAAGACAATTGGGTTCATCTGAACTGCGGACGCGTATCGTCAGGGCGGAATGAGCCCCGTCAGAACCTAGAACATCAGCTGAAGCTGACTTCTGATGAGAAACTGAGCATGATGGTTGTCCGGATCGGTTCGCCAGCCGGTCTGATCGATGGTCATGAAACCGGTGATGGGATCGAAAGAGACGCCGAAGTCGGTGGTGAATTTCACATCCTGGCCATCGAGATACCAGTTGAAACCGACGGTGAGAATCGAGACTCCCTGGGTGTCGATGCCGTTTCCTTCAGGATCGCTGAGTACCTGATTGAATGGCCCGCCCATTTCATACCGCGCGTAGATTTCCCATTTGGGATCCACATACATGCTGCCCTGAGCGACCAGCCCCCAGTAATCCAGTGAATCGATGTCCCCCCCGGGATCCATCTGACGTTCCCAGACCATTGAGGCGAAGAGCGACGCGCCACCGAAGTCGGCGGAGATATCCGCCGTGAGTCCGTAGAGCATGTTCTTGGGGTTGTTGGTGGACTCGTCGCGTTCCTGCGACTGACCGGTTCCCGCCACGCCGAGCATCAGACCAAACTCCTGATGAGTCGGTGATGTGAATTGACGGAACTGCTCCCACTCACCGGCCAACAGCCATTCCAATCGTCCCGTGAAGGACCATTCCGTATCAGGCCGATAAGCGGCATAGGGTGGCACCTGTTCCTGATTTCGGATCGAGAACAAGGCGGTACTGCCGTTTGTGAACGCCACCTGAGTTCGAATGGCACCCAGGGCCATGTCCAGCTGTACACCCTGTGATCTTCCAAGACCGAAGCGATAGTCGATGAGCGACCGGTCCACTGCCAACTGCAGTCCCTCGTAGACCAGGAACTCGCGAGTGAAGGGAAGCTTGAAGATACCGGCCTTCACGGCGATGTTCTCCGTCAGACGCTGCTTGACCCAACCCTCGAAAAGTCTTGTGCCGAATTGCTGGGGATCTTCACTGAATCCGTAGGGATCCAGACGTCCGAATCCCATCTCCATGAAGAACTGCGTGTCGTTGAAGACATGACCTCCGAGATTGAATCTCGTCGTCGAGTTCTCGAATCCGTAGCGGGTTCTGTCGGAATTGTTGACGACATCACCATCATCGCCATTGAGGATGTTCGCCAGAAAGCGAACCTGCATCAGGGCACCGATGTTCAGGCGAAATCGCCCATCGGCACTGGCCAGGAAGAAGCCGTCGGACCAGCCAGCCATCAGGCCGTTGCCCATCAAGCTGGCTCGGGTATCGGCATCTGCCAGAACATCCTGAACGAGGCCCTTGATCTCCTCCGCACGCTGCTCGGTCATCCAGTCCTGCTGCGTCTCTGCACGGAGGATGTCGATCTCCTCCTTCATTCGACTGTTCTGGTTCTTGACCTTCTCGAGCTCCTGACGAATCTCGTCGAGATCGGATGCTGTGATGCCCGTGAACTCCTTCGAGAGCTGTGGGGCATCTGCAACCTCTGCCATCGTCGTATGCCCCAGAATCAGGACAACCAACAGTGGCAGGAGTCGATGGACGAGTACCAGTTTTCCAGAAGCTTGCATCAACATCTTTCAGATGCTCCGAACGATAGGGCCAACTTTCATCAGCAGTGTATCGCTACAGGCCAAGGCGTGTGCTTCGTGCATAAAAAGACACCGGCCGACCCATATGGGTCGGCCGGCGCGAACATCGAGAGTTGCAGTGGGGTCATTTGACCCGCTAACTCAGAAGAAGAGCTGGAGCTGCGAACGCAGCATCCACTCGCCACCATTGGTGCCCGAAGGCAGCCAGTTGGTGTAACCGTAACCGGAACCAAGAGCAACAACCTGGCTGAAGGAGTAGCTCCAGTCAAGGCTCAGCTTGGCGTTGTTACCAGCGAGGTACCAGTTAGCACCAACGGTCATCATGTTGAGATTCGCGTTGCTGCCATAAGTGCTGGAATATGCTGGATCGAGCCACTGGTATCGACCATAGAGCTCGACGTCATCCATGATGTACATACCACCTGAGACTTCGAAGCCCCAAGGGTTGTTCGAGGATGAGTTCTGGCTGTCGCCAATGCTGATTGAACCCATTACGTTCCAACCGTTCATGTTCATGGAAAGGTCACCGGTGACCTGCCAATCGCTGCGGCTAGTGTATGGCCACAGATCCGTGTCGGAATCGAGGTATGCAGCACCGACACCAGCGAGAATGCCCATTTCTTCACCTGGGGCAGAGCTGATCTGGTCGAACTGTTCCCAAGTACCGGCTGCCAGCCATTCGAAACGACCAGAGAAGGCATACTCAGCACCGTTGGTGAAGTATGGGCTCTGTGCGTCCTGAGCGAAGGACTGGGAAGCGTTGGAGTACATGGCGTTGGCACGGAACGTGTCCGTGTCCCACTTAACCTTGACACCGTTGGTCAGGTTGGTGGTACCCCAGAAGTAGGTGTACAGCGAACGCTCAATTGCCTGCTGATATTCAGCATTGACAACGAAGCCACGCATTACGTCGTACTTCTGACGACCGATCTGAACGCTGAACTCGTCGTTGAACTTGATGCCGCCGTAGGCCCATTCGAGGACGCCTTCGGAGATACCTGGGTTCGGAGTTGCAGCTGCAACACCACGTGCAGGGAAGCCGGCAGCGGAAAGCTGAGTAGCGACACCTTCGTTGGTGGTGTTGTAGGGCGACCAGTTGAGTCGCATGTTGTAGTAATAGTCCTCAGCGACGACGCCGGAGAGGTTGATGGCTGCACGAGTGGTCTCGAAGCCGTCATTTGTGCGGTTGCCGTACTGGAACGGGAAACCGAAGCCGGCGCTGGTAGCACCGGGAGCGAGTGCGAGTGTGCCAGCAGGTGTATCGACGTACTGTCCGATACCTGGGTTCTGGGCAACCGCATCGTAGGTGCCTGTGTTGAGCCGTGGGTCAACTGCATCACCGTAAGGGCCAGCCAAATTTCTGTCGTCAAAGCCCTGCGAAGCCACTACTGGCTGAAGAGGGTTGAGAACAACATTGTTTGGGTTGTTGGCGTAGTTCTGTGAGGGGGTGAAGTCGTTGGCAGTCAGCTGAGCTGCCAATGCTGGACCGGACAGTGGCGTGTTAGGCACACGGTTGTTGCTCAGGATCCAGCGGTTCTGGAGGAGTCCGTTGATACGGAGCTTCCACTTGCCGTCGGAGCTTGAGATAACAAATCCGTTGTCGTAGCCAGCGGACATGTTGGACCCCTGGAGACTTGCACGCGTATCCGCATCTGCAAGAACGTCTTGGACGATCTCGCGGATCTCTTCGGATCGTTGCTCAGTCAGCCAATCGGCGTCCTGTTGGGATGAAAGCTGCGCGATCTTGGCTTCAGCGGCTTCAAGCCGAGCCTGCAGATTCGTGCTGCTGATATCAGAGGACGGTGAAGCTGCAAATACAGCACCCGTCAGCATCGTTGCAGTGGCTCCTGTAAGGAGACCTACCTTAGTCGTCAGACTCATCTGTCGACACTCCTAATCTCTCGAACGCTTTGGCCAAAGGTCAGCCGCTGCGCTCTCTCTGTTCGTGCCACGCTTGCGAAAACCCGAGCCAACACGGCCCGGCACAAGTGGGATCTTCGCCTATCGACCAACCTAGGCCGATTTGTTGAAGGGCGGATGATACCGACTTGGTGGCACAACGCTACTCCTGAGGGTCGAATCCGTTGTTTTCAGGATCTAGCCCCTATTGCAAACTAAATAAAGCCGTCTTAAGACCCTTGTAAACAACGATTTACAAACAAACTCGCAGTTTTCTTTATCTCTTTACATCTCAAGAACAATCCACTGAATGGCTCTCAAGATGTCATTAGAAGGGTTTATGAGGCCTAATCGAGGCAAAGAAACCTGAAAATGCCTCATAAAAACAGCCTCATGAGCACTCTGGCTTCACACACTTTTTTGTTTTTTCAATGCGGATTTAGATGATCTGATCCAATTGCAGGTTCAGATTCGTCTCATCTTCCAGGACCAGACAGCGAATGCCAGGATGGCTCGGATTCGAGACCACCTTGTGGGCTTGGGATGAGACTGATTTCCGAAAGCTGTTTCTGATCGCCATCGCCAATAGTCACGGCGAAATCGACCCTTATGGATCAACCAAAGAGTCAAGAGTCCCATTGATGCCTGGAATATGAATTTCAAACAACCCATTTGAAGCCGCTCCTGGCCGTAGCCATGGTGGTGTACCTACACGCAATCCTACCGGCACTTCCATATATAGACAGTGATCCCGTCTGGAACCCCCCCTTGAGCCGCTGACTATTCACCGTGTGCAGCTCACGAGCAATTGGGTGCTGCCGAGGATCTGATCCCTCTGGCAGCCCGTTTCAATCAGGGCGAGGTGGCTGGTCTGCACATCATTGGAGGTCGACATGCCATGACTTCCTGTACGAATGCTTGGTAGGTGCCATGCCCGAGCTGCATCAGGCAGTCATTTCATACTTCAAATGTTCATTGAAAACTTGAGCAGACTTCGAATCAACGCTTACACTCGGAGACACTTCCCGGGCCTGCGTCCGAAAACATGTCCTATACAGACGTCGATCGATGCTCCGACACGATCGGCGTCTGTCACTTTTGCATTGACGATGTCGATCAGTTGGTGCCGGCTAGTCCGGAAACGGACTCATCCTCGGCAGGGCTGAAACGACTACCTACTAGACCGATTCGCTTGTTCACCTTTGATTGCGACGGCATGAGCGGCTGCAGCAGGAACAAGATGAGAATGGCACCAAGTGAGCCAGCCCACAGATAGGAGGTCCATCCGAGGTAGACGAACAGCGAAGTCATCAGAAGCAGACCCAGGCTGATTGGAATCATGCCTTCCCACGCCAGCTTCATGAGTTGATCGAATCGGAATCGCGGCAGCGTCCAACGAATCATCATCCCGAGGAAGATCAGCAGGAAGCATTTGCCCAGGACGATCCCGAACTGCAGGAGGATCAGGAAAATACCACCTGTCTGGGGAAGGTCCCAGCCAGTGATCGGATTGATCGACCAACCACCCAGGAAGAGCGTGGTGAAGAAGGCGGCACCGACCACCAGATGGATGTACTCGCCCATGAAGAACAGGGCCCATTTCATGGAGGAATACTCGGTATGCCAGCCACCGACCAGTTCCTGCTCGGCTTCTGCCAGGTCAAATGGAGCCCTATTGGCCTCCGCCAGGAGGCAGATGAAGAAGATGATCGCAGCCAGCGGCTGCTGAACCAGGAACCACTGTCCCTCCAGCTGCTGGGCGACGATCTGCTGAGGCAGAAGTGTTCCCGCCGCCAGAACGACACAGAGGAGGGCGAGCCCCATGGGGATCTCGTAGGAGATCATCTGGGCAGTCGCACGAAGTCCACCCAGGAAGGAGAACTTGTTGTTGGATGCCCAGCCACCAAGGCCTACCCCGTAGACACCCAGCGAGCCGGTTGCCACGAGATAGATCACGCCGATGTTGATATCGGCTCCCATGATGGAAACCGTCTGGCCACCACCGATTTCAAGATAACCCGCCCATGGAATCACGACGAAACCGATCATCGCCGGAATGACCGTGATCACTGGGGCCAGGATGAAGAGTGTTCGATCCACTCCCTTGGGCATGAACTCCTCCTTGACGAAGAGCTTCAAGCCATCGGCCAGGGGCTGCAGAAGACCCATCGGACCGACTCTGTTGGGACCGATTCGGTCCTGCACCCATGAGCAGACCTTGCGTTCAAGCAGAATCAAGTAGGCCGCCGCACCCAGACACAGGTGGAGAACCACGAGTATCACGATGACGGAGGCTATGAGCTGCGGAACCCAGGGGTGCAGTTCCATGAGCTGAGGAATCCAGGAGGGAATGTCCATAGAAGCGTCAGTGTAGCCTCAGGATCGTCCCAAGGACACTCAATTCAGCCACCTAATGTGGAGACGCGACTGCCATTTCCGGGAACGCATCCTGAAGCGCATTGACGGTCCAGTTTCCAGCCCTCAAGGCACTGATGGCACTGACCGCCGCCAGAGCACCCGTTCCTGTGGTGATCATGGGAACGCGGTTGAGAACCGCCATGGCCCGAAGCCGCCCCTCGTCGGTATCGGCTCCCGTTCTGGTCGGCGTATTGATGATGAGATCAATCTCACCATTGGCCAGAAGATCCAGGATGTTGGGCCTGACCCCTTCGGAGATCTTTCTGATCAACTCCGTTTCAACACTGTGACTATGGAGCATTTTCCGGGTACCCACCGTCGTGCAGACCGTGAATCCCATCGACACGAGGGACCTGGCCACCTCGATGCAGGTGGATTTGTCGGAATCCCGGACGCTCAGGAAGACTCGGCCCGAGGTAGGCAATGGAAGTCCGGCAGCCATCTTCGACTTGGCCAAAGCCATGGCTGCCGATCGATCCAGGCCCATGACCTCACCGGTCGATCGCATCTCGGGCCCCAGAATGACATCCACCCCGGGGAATTTCTCGAACGGGAAGACCGGTTCCTTGACCGAAGTGAATTCATGATCGAGCGATTCCTCGACCTCGAGCGATTGAAGCGAGGCACCCATCATGACCCGGGCGGCGATGCGCGACCAGGGTCGACCTGTCGCCTTGGCGACGTACGGAACCGTTCGGGATGCACGGGGATTGACCTCGAGCACGAAGATCTCCTCGTCCTTGATGGCCATCTGGATGTTCATCAGGCCCCGAACCGGCAGATGTGCCGCCAGCTTGCGAGCGGTCTCGCAGATTCGTTCCCTCATGCCCGACCGCAACGAAGCTGGTGGAAGTGTGCAGGCGGAATCGCCTGAATGGACACCAGCCTGCTCGATATGTTCCATCACACCGCAGACAACCGCTCTGGGCTCATCGGTACTCAAGGTCAACTGTCTGCTGGACGTGGCCTGATTCGGGATGAAGTCGGCCACGACATCGACATCGACCTCAACAGCCTCCGACAGGAAGCGATCGATGAGTACCGGTGCGTTTCTCAGTTCGGAGACGTCGACCGCCGTCCTCATGTAGTTGGCGAGAGAATCCTCATCGAAGCAGATTTCCATCCCGCGACCACCCAGTACATAGCTGGGTCGAACCAGAACTGGATAGCCGATCGTGTCCGCGATCTCGCGAGCCTGCTCCAGTGAATGGGCTATCCCGTTGTCCGGCTGACGAAGATCCAGATCCTGGAGTATCCGCTTGAAGCGATCACGATCCTCGGCGGCATCGATGGACTCCAACCCCGTACCGATGATTGGAACACCTGCTGCCGCCAGCCCATGAGCCAGATTCAGGGGCGTCTGGCCACCGAACTGAACGATGACACCGACGACTCCGCCACTTCGGTCCGCAACCTCCGCCCCGCCTCCGTTCAGACGCTCCAGGATGTCCAACGTGTCCTCGAGCGTCAGTGGCTCGAAGAACAGCAGGTCGCTCGTGTCGTAGTCGGTGCTGACCGTCTCCGGATTGGAGTTGATCATCACCGATTCGAAGCCCATGTCCTCACAGGCGAATGCCGCCTGACAACAACAGTAATCGAACTCGATGCCCTGCCCGATCCTGTTGGGGCCACCTCCGAGAATGACGATCTTGGGACGATCGCTTATTCGGATCTCGTCATCGACGACCTGCCGACCATCTCGAGTGAACGGGGTCTCGTAGGTCGAGTAGTAATAGGGCGTGACCGCCTCGAATTCGGCCGCACATGTGTCGACAAGCTTGAAGACCGGACGGATGCCGTTGGACTGTCGATGAAGACGGACCGCCAGAATGTTGCTGGTCGACACTTCACCCAGATAGAGGCAGGCCAGCTGCGGATCCGAATATCCATATGCCTTGGCCTTCGTCAACGTCTCGACAGGCACCTCTTCAAGGCGTTCCCAACGGGTCAGCTCGTCCTCGAATGCCACGAGTTGCCTGAATTGCTCGAGGAACCAGTGGTCGATCCCCGTCAGGTCGTAGATGCGATCCAGTTCCCAGCCCATCTTCATGGCATATCGAACGTAGTAGAGGCGTCCCTGGCAGGGCACACTCAGTTTTCGAGTGACCGTGTCCTCGTCCAGGGGCCAGACAGCGTCCTCTTCCCCTCGCCTGGCCGACAGCCAGAGATCCTGCTCATCAAGGCCGAAACCGAATCGCTTGACCTCCATTGATCGGATGGCTTTCTGGAAGCTTTCCTTGAAGGTACGGCCGATGCTCATCGCCTCACCCACGGACTTCATCTGAGTCGTGAGGGTCTCGTCAGCCTCGGGGAACTTCTCGAATGTCCATCGAGGCATCTTCGTCACGACATAGTCGATGGATGGCTCGAAACAGGCAGAGGTCGTACCCGTGATGTCGTTACGAAGTTCGTCGAGCGTGTATCCGATCGCCAGTTTGGTGGCGATTCGAGCCACTGGGAAACCGGTCGCCTTGGATGCCAGAGCGGATGATCTCGACACACGTGGATTCATCTCGACGACGACCATGCGGCCATCGGTTGGACTGATCGCGAATTGAACGTTGGCACCACCGGTGCTGACCCCGACCGCCCTGAGAATGGCGAACGCGGCGTCTCGCATCTTCTGATACTCGCGATCAGAGAGCGTCATGATCGGCGCGACCGTGATGGAATCGCCCGTATGGACCCCCATTGGATCGATGTTCTCGATGCCGCACACGACGACGCAGTTGTCATTCTTGTCGCGAACGACTTCGAGTTCGTATTCCTTCCAGCCGAGCACCGATTCATCTATCTGGACCTGATTGATGCGTGAAGCCGAAATACCACGTCTCACAAGATCATCGAATTCCTCACGGTTGTAGGCGATTCCGCCTCCACTACCTCCGAGTGTGAACGCCGGCCGGATGATCGCCGGCAGACCGATCTCATCGAGGAACGTGTCCGCCTCCTCGAGGGTGGTGACGACCGAAGCGCGCGGCATGTCCAGCTGGCACTGGTCGACGATGCCGCGGAAGGCCTGCCGATCCTCCGCTCGATGGATGATTTCACTGTTGGCGCCGATCATCTCGACATCGAACTCGTCGAGAATACCGCTCTCTTCCAGCTCGGTGGCGCAGTTCAGTGCGGTCTGCCCGCCCAGGGTCGGAAGCAGCACATCGACTGGCGTACCCTGATCCTGTTCCTTCTTCAGGATCCGACGCACCGCTTCAGGGGTGATCGGCTCTATGTAGGTCCGATCCGAAAAACCCGGATCAGTCATGATCGTCGCGGGGTTGGAGTTGACCAGAACCACGCGATAGCCATCCTCACGAAGTGCCTTGCAGGCCTGCGTTCCGGAATAGTCGAATTCACAGCCCTGACCAATGACGATCGGGCCCGATCCGAGCAGCAATACAGTCTGGATGTCCTCTCGGCGTGGCATGGTTTGGCTACTGATCCGGAGGGGATCTGCGACAGGCTAACCCACTTCGGCCGGTGTCACAATCCGGATGTGGATGAGTTTGCGTTGACAGCTGCCAAATGAGAGGAGAGGCTCTTGATGTGAGTAACCTCGATCTACTTCTGATCATCGCTGGCGGGTATCTGCTGATAGTGACCATATGGCAGATCTGGATCACTCCCTGGCTGAGACGACAGGTCGCTGATGATGCGGGAATCGGCGCCTGCACGATCCTGCTTGGCTGGTATGCCCGACTCGTTCATAGGATCTCCATCTCCGGACAGCAGCATCTCAAGGGGCTTGAAGGGCCTTTGATCGTCGCTTGCAACCACAGTTCACCCATTGACCCCTTGCTTGTCCAGGCTGGATTCCCGAAATTCATCCAATGGATGATGGCGATGGACCAGATGCCTCCCGATAGCCAGATGATCTGGCGATTCACCCGGGTCATACCCACTGACAGACGTCGGCCAAGTGCTCGATCCGCCATCAAGGCGATCAGAGGCCTTCGATCAGGTCGGATCATCGGTATTTTTCCAGAGGGCCAGATCGCCGTACCACCGGAACGGATCATGCCCTTCCATCAGGGAGTTGGCGAGCTGGCAAGTCGTACGGGATCCCCTGTTCTACTCGTCCACATATCCGGCACCTCTGGTTCGATGTCGATCGCCGGGGCCTTCCTCCGTCGCAGCCGAACCCACATCCATTTCCTGGGCGTGATGTCATGGCCCGGAAAATCCGATCCTGCACTGATCACCGCGGATCTGCAGCAGCGATTGATGGAGAGCACGGGCTGGCCCGCCGCTCCGGAATCTCCTCCACTGCCTGATGAAACGGATCCATTTCTCCCCTGATGACGCGTCCAGGCTGCTGACCGTTACCATGTGGTCATGATCAGCAGGATCGCTGGACGTCTCATTCAGGCCAATGATGGCCGTGCTCTCCTGGAATGCGAACACCTTGTCTACGAGGTACTTGTTCCCGGCTGTGATATCCCTGCCTTGAACAGCCAGTGTGGGTCGGTCATCGTGTTCCACACGCTGCACTATCACGAATCCCATGGCCAGGGTTCCTCCTTCGTGCCCAGGCTCGTTGGATTTGCCACTGAACGAGACCGAGCCTTCTTCGAGCTCTTCACGACCGTCAAGAACATCGGCAACCGAAAGGCTCTGCGGGCGTTGCAACTGCCCTTTGAACGAGTGGCCGCGGCCATCGCGGGCAAGGACGCGTCGCTCTTGACGTCTCTTCCCGAAATCGGCAAACGAACGGCTGAAACGATCATCGCCGAACTCAGTGGCAAGGTCGATGATTTCATCGAGGATGTTCCTCAGATCGCTGCCGCTGACGATGCCACCACGGCACTCATCAACGACACAGTCTCCATGCTGACGACGCTTGGTGAAAGTCGTAGCGAAGCGCAGTCACTGGCACAACGAGCACTCGCCGTCGAACCGACGATCACTACACCGGATGCATTGCTTTCAGCTGTTTTTCGTCTGAGAGAGACCATCCGGTAGCACCGGCAATCAGGAGTCCCCATGGAATACGCAATGATCATGGCAGGAGGCGCGGGCACTCGCCTCTGGCCGATGAGCCGCAAGGAACAACCAAAGCAGCTGATCCCCTTCATCGGAGGACAGTGCCTTCTGGAGATCGCCGCCGGAAGACTCGACGGCGTCGTTCCAAAGGAACGCCGCCTCATCTGCACAGGCGAAGCGTTTCGGGACCCGATACGGGTCCGTCTCGATGACTTCACAGATGACCAGATCCTCGGTGAACCAGAGGGCAGAGACACCGTCAATGCCATTGGGCTGACAGCAGCGGTCCTTCTGAAGCAGGACCCGGACGCCTCCTTTGCGGTCTTGACGGCAGACCATCTCATCGAACCGCAGGATCGTTTCAGAACCGCCTTGAAGACCGGGTTCGATCTCGTCAAGGACGATCCCCGTCGACTGATCACCTTCGGGATCACCCCGACGTATCCGGCGACCGGCTATGGATATGTCGAACTGGGGAAGGACATCGGTGGCAGTGATGCCAGAGAGACGATTCAATTTGTCGAGAAGCCCGATGAACCAACGGCGCAGGGGTATCTCGATCTGGGCAATTTCCTCTGGAACAGCGGCATGTTCATCTTCTCCGCTGCTGGCTTCATGGATGCGCTGGAAGCCTATCTTCCGGAATCCGCGGCAGGACTGAACGCCATCGCCGAAGCATGGGGCGGCCCCGAGCAGACCGCCGTACTGAAACGAATCTATCCCACGCTCCCGAAGATAAGCGTCGACTACGCCATCATGGAACCCGCATCGAAGGACGACACCCGACCGGTCTGCACCGTTCCGATGGACATACAGTGGCTTGATGTCGGAAGCTGGACATCGTACGGAGAGACGCTTGCTCCAGATGCCGAGGGATGCCGAACCAATGCGAATGCATTCCATGTCGACTCGCACAATGTTCTGGCCGTCAGTGAAGATCCGGATCACGTGATCGCCACCGTGGGCTGTCATGACCTGGTGGTCATCCACACGGACAAGGTCACCATGATCTGCCCCACCACCGAAGCGCAGCGTGTCAAGGATCTGGCCAATGCCGCACCGGAATCACTTCGCTGAACCATGCTGATCATGGCCATCGATCTCGGAGACAAACGCACCGGCCTTGCCATCGGCGACGAGGGCACCGGAACGGCCATGCCTGTGGAGGTGCTCGAGGTTCCCAGAGGCCCCGCTCTTCTCGAGGCGATCTCGGAGGCGATCCGATCACATGGTCCCGAGCAACTCGTGGTGGGACTGCCATTGAACATGGATGGGACGGAGGGCGATAGAGCCAGACTCTGTCGTGCATTCGGCGACGAACTTCTTCAGTGCAGTGGTTTGCCGGTCAGCTTCCAGGATGAACGGCTCAGTTCGGATGAGGCGAATCGTCGCATGGCTCGATCAGGACGGACACACGTTGCCAAGAAGCGTCTTCGCGACGCGCTGGCGGCCTGTGTCGTCCTTGAGGATTTTCTTGATCGATGAGAGACGGCTCGTTCATCATGCGTTGACCGAGGCGGCTTCCTGATCGAAATACCACTTGAGAATCCGATCCGATTCCTTCAGGCCAGCTGCGGGGAATTCCAGAGCCGGCTTCGGAGCCTTGGCTTGTCCGTCGAGCGCCTCTCCCGCGGCAACGCCTTGCACGAGTACCTGGATCATCCTGGCATCGTTGATGATCGGCAGGGTCATCGAGACCCAGAACTCGTCCTCGCCGAGATGGCTGTTCCGGGTGAACCTGACATGCCTCGACTTTTCCATGAGTGCATCCTCACCGGAAAACAGACCTGCGATCCGACCATGCTCATCCACATCCAGGATCACGCAGTCGAGACGACCGGCCCCGCGGAGTCGATCGGACAACTCCGAATCCAGACGCGAATGCATGATCTCGTCCGCGGATTCATCCGTACTGGGAATGGTGTGGACCTGCGACATGGGAATGCCTGCTGGAATGATGAGCGATTCGCGAAGGCGTCCATAACAGGAAAGTGGATCGTTTCGTGGAACACAACGATCGTCACTTATCCAGAGATGCGTCCGATCCCATGGAAACCTGCGAAGATCCGGATCGAACATCAATCGTCGACACAGTCCATCAAGTCCTTCACTTCCACTGAAGGCCATGTGAAAACCGCCGAATCGATGAGTGCAGTCAAGTGCCTGGGCAAGCAGGTCCGCTGTCATCAGATCCAGGACATCCTCGCCACGATCGGGCGTATCCACTATGCCCGGTAGTGCCGGAAGATCAGGCCTTGCCAGATGCTCCAGCGAATATCCACGTTCTTGATCATCGGGCTGTTCAGTGGACATGCATGGGATCTCCGCGATTATCAACTGTACACGTTCGATGACGGTAGGATGAGGATTCTGCGAATTCACCGTAGCCAACAGAATGCACCATGACGATTCTCCCTCTATTTCTCTTTCTGATCATCATGCTTCAGGGCGGCACGACGTCCGACGAGACGCCGAGCGAAGACGCATCACGCGTGCTTGATCCGAGAATCGATCCATCGAGAATCACACGCGTTCCCGGGATCGTTCCTCCGGCAAGAACCGTCGATCCGACTCCCAGCATCCAGAGAATCGCCGCTGAATTGAAGAACTGCGAGATGCCACCGCTACAGGCCGCCAGAGCCAGAGAGGCGATGAACAAGGGCATCCAGTGGCTGCTTGCCAATCAGGAACAGGGTGGGGGCTGGGGACGTGGTTCCGGCTCCACTCCCACCGATCGGCCCGATGAGAGGCCCTCGCCGACCGCCGCCGCCATCACCGGTCTTGGAATCAAGGCAATCGCGCAGAGTCGTCACCCCAACATGGGCCAGCTCGCTCCAGCCGTCGAACGACTGAGACTCGCCCGTCGAGATGATGTTGGCATCAGCGATGGGCCAATGGCCACCTATGTCGTCGCCAGCATCACCAGTGCGCTGGTGAGTCTGCAGGATCCCCAGTTCGACGAGTTGATCGAGGATGGCCTGGCGAGGCTCCGAACCTACCAGTGGGATTCCGGAGAAGGCCTCTCGCTGGAACAGGACTGGTTCGGAGGCGCAGGCTATGGGAACAGAGGAAGGCCCGATCTTTCGAATACCCAGTTCATGCTGGATGCCCTTCATGATGCCGGTGTGTCCTCGGATGATCCCGCGTTCCAGAGAGCCATCGTCTTCGTGACGCGATGCCAGAATCTCAACGGCACCAATGCAGCGGACTGGGTTGGCAATGACGGAGGCTTCATCTATACCTCAGCCAATGGAGGTGAATCCCTGGCATCGGAGATGGCTGGACACGGCCGACACGGCGATGCCAATCTGAAGCCCGGCGACAGGAGGAGTCTTCGAAGCTACGGCTCCATGACCTATGCGGGTTTCAAGAGTCTTCTCTACGCGGGACTCGGGCCCGACGACCCCCGTACACGAGCCGCACTCGACTGGATGCGACGACACTGGACCCTTGATCAGAATCCCGGGCTTGGACAACAAGGCTACTACTACTACCTCTACACGATGTCCCGGGCATTGAACGCCTCCGGTCTCGACATCATCCGATCAGTCGACGGTGAGGAGCATGACTGGCGAGTCGAACTCTCACAGGCATTGATCAGTCGCCAGAAACCTGATGGTTCATGGAGCAATCCAACGGATCGATGGCTGGAGGGAAGAGCTGATCTCTCGACGATCTATGCCCTGCTGGCGATCGAGGAGACACTCAAGCCAACCGACCCAAAGAGAATGGAGCCGTCATGAAAATACTTCTCGTACTCCTCGCCATGATGACCAGCAACGTCATTGCGACCGATCGACAGTCGATCGGCTTCGACATGAGCTATCCGCCCGAGATCATGGATAGCTTCTCCGGATCGGTATATCTGATGTTCACCAGATCGGAGCGGGGATCACCCGCCGCCGGTCCGGACTGGTTCAACACCGAACCGTTCTATCGAGTCGACGTCCGGGACTGGAAGCCGGACACGATACTGACCATGAATCGGGAGACGATGGGATTTCCATCGTCGCTGGGCGAACTCGAGGATGGTCCCTGGCGCCTGCAGGCGGTGATGCGATCCGATCCCGATAGCGCATCGATCGCGGGAGGCAACGCCGTCACCAGCGACATAGTCGCCATCCAGAACGACAATGGCACGAACTGGCCTCTCTCAATCAGCCTCGATCGGAAGAAGACGCCCAGGGCATTGCGTCCGATCCCCAACAGCAAGGTGCTCGAGTTCAGAAGTGATCTGCTCAGTCGATTCCATCGGCGGGACGTGGACATGAAGGCCATCGCCTTCTTTCCTCCGGGATTCAATGATGATCCCGAGAAGCGATGGCCGGTCCTGTACGTCATCGGAGGATTTCCGGGCGGGCTGGATCAGGCGCCCATGTCGTCGATGATGTGGGGCTCCTATGCCGGAAACGATGAATTCGTGATCGTGTACCTGGATGCCGAATCGATGACCGGACACCATGTGTTCGCGGATTCCAGCAACAACGGTCCACATGGAACGGCGCTCGTGAAGGAATTCATCCCGTGGCTGGAGTCGAACTATCCGATCAGGAACGATTCTGGAGGCCGTCTGCTGACAGGTCACTCGTCGGGGGGATGGTCATCCCTCTGGCTTCAGGTCAATTATCCGGAGACCTTCGGTGGCACCTGGTCCACCGCACCCGATCCTGTCGACTTCAGAGCCTTTCAGGAAGTCGACGTCTATGCCGCGGATGGCAATGCCTACGTGAAGTCCGATGGTTCACCAACACGCATCTCACGCGAGGGAAGAGGCCAGCCCGGGCTCGATCTCAAGGACTTCTGCCGAATGGAGGAGGCCCTTGGGGATGGCGGGCAGATCAGATCCTTCGAATGGGTCTTTTCACCAACAGACGGGAACGGTCGACCGAAACCGCTGTTCGATCGTCGGACCGGCGTGATCGATTCGGAGGTCGTCGAGGCATGGAAGAACTACGACATCAGTCTCATTCTTCTGAACAGGTGGGATGAACTGGCTCCCAGTCTCGCCGGAAAGATCCACGTGTACATGGGAAACGATGACACCTTCTACTTGGACAAGGCCGTTCGTCTCATGAAGACCAGATGCGAGGAGAATGAGATGGATGTCGAGATCGTGATGCTCCCCGGCGACCACTCCAGCATCCTGTTCGGCACGCTCAGCCGACGGATACTCAAGGACATGAAAGCGACTGCCGGAATCCGGAACTGATTCAGGCCGTCGCCATGGTGGGCGCCTTTGGGGAAGGCCTCAGAAGTCGGAAGTACCAGGCCGCCAGCAATGTGGCCGCACCCAGCAGCAAGGCGCCGTTCGCCTGGTGGGCACTGGTGGCCAGCACCTCGAGCGAGGGGATGCCCTCGCCGTCGCCCCGCATCAACACGGCGATGGTGGCCACTACGCCAAGCAGCAGCTGAACGCACACGAGAACAAGCAGAATCAATCCCGTCCTGCGGAGCACGAACCTTTCGCGATGCACCGTCGATGCACGCAGCCCGTTGATCACGATCAGAACGGTCACGAACACGGCCATGAATATGTGCCCCATGAGCAGGAGCATGGTCTGATCGGTTTTCGTGCCCACTTCACCCGTCAGGTGTCTGTAGGCGGCACCGATGATCAACTGGAACACGAGGGCGACGACGAGAATCGAGCCCAGGAATCGATCGGTTCCCGCCGAGGTGGTCTCATCGGCCCTTGGCCCGGACGACCACCGCAGCGTGGTGACCGCGGCGAGGAACACCATGACCGCGAAGCAGATCTGGCCGAACACGCCATGCACGATTCCCAGAGCGGTGTTCGGAGACAGCAGTTCGGGGTTGTCCGACATCGTCAGCTGACCAGTCACCCGAAGCCCTCCCAGCAGGCCCTGGCCGATGACCATCAGGAGCAGCAGACTGCCCGCGATGCCCACCCATGCTCTGGAATCCCCCCACCAGAGCATCAAGCAGAGCGTCAGGACAGTCAGTCCGACGTACATGCCGGTCAGCCGATGGGCGTGCTCGTAGTAGATGCCGTCGTCCAGATCGGCGATCATCTCGGACAACGGATAGAGCAGCATGTTGTGCCCATATGAATTGGGCCAGTCGGGAACGGCCAATCCAGCTTCGAAACCGGTCACGATGCCACCACTGACGATCATCAGGAAGACGATGCAGGCGGCGATGAACGTGAATGCACCAAGCCAGTTGCCCGTGAATCGTTCACCCTCGGATCGCCGCAGCTTGGATCCGATGAATCCACCCACTGCGGAAACCACCACGGAGCCCACCACGAGTCCGACGAGCCATGTGGCCATGTCGCCCTGGGATTTACCGCCCAGGATGCTCCCGATGAGAAGCAGGTTCAACAAGGCGCTGATGAAGCCGATCCAGCAACCTCGAATCACGGCCAGCGTTGATGATGGGGAGGTCGATCCCGCCATGGCCGAGGCCAGAAGGAGCGTCAGGACCACCAGAACGAACAATGCCTCCCCGATGATCTGCCCGGGCTGCAGCATGGCCAGATAGCACAGGAGCCACATGACCGTCGTGGCCCCGAAGGCGAAGACGAGGAGACGGGCGAACCGTTGGGTACCTCGATCGATACGTGGCTTGGAATTCGTCTTCATCACTCGATCAACCTCTGGGTGCACTATTTCAGACGAGAATAACGATCAGTCGGGGAACTATACTAACGCTCCAGCCCTGCCCAGTAAGCAGCGGACTGGACAGGAGCCCGCCAGACGTGTCTGCAGAAAGCCAGAATCAGAGACTGAACCTCGCGGAACTGCCGCGACTGTACGCCAATCTGACGAAGCTGCGTCTGAGCCTGATGGTCGTGGTCACCACAGCCGTTGGATTCATCATGGCCAGCTCCGATGGGATTGACTGGCTGCTTCTCCTGTGGACAGTCATGGGCACGATGGCGTGTGCGTTGTCGGCCAATGCATTGAACCAGGTGCTTGAGACCGGGCGAGACAAGCTGATGGCCAGAACTCAGAACCGGCCGACACCCAGTGGTCGCATGAGTCGTGTCCATGCCTTCATCTTTGCTGTGCTGCTTGGATATGGCGGACTTCTCCTGCTGGCGTTGACGGTGAACCTGTTCGCTGCGGGGCTGGCTCTGGCGACCCTGCTCCTCTACATACTCGCCTACACGCCCCTAAAACCTGTCAGTACGCTCAACACCATCGTAGGCGCCATTGTCGGAGGAATTCCTCCGATGATCGGCTGGGTGGCGGTCCGTGAACAGCTCGAAATCCAGGCATGGATTCTCGGGGCCATTCTCTTCGTGTGGCAGCTGCCCCACTTCCTTTCGCTCGCCTGGCTCTACAAGGACCAATATGCCGATGCGGGGTTCAGGATGCTCCCTGTCGTTCGAGGTGGGCCCAACCTGACTGCCGAAGTGACCCTCCTGACCACACTGCTTCTGATCCCACTGGGCCTGGCGGCCGCTCTGAGTGGAATGACGGGTCTCTTCTACGCGGTGTCCTCCATCATTCTGGGCTTCGTCTTCACATGGTTCGCACTCGTCTTCTTCAGGAGACGAGATCGCAAGAGTGCTCGAGGCACCTTCCTCTTCAGCCTGCTCTACCTGCCATTGCTCCTGATAGCCATGATCGCCAATCGGTCGGAAGTCAACGATCAGAACATGATTACAGTGGATCTCAATCCCGATGCGTCCATACAGTTGACCACCACAGATGAGTGATCAGACCCCACCAATCTCCTCGAAACCAACCGTGATCACCTTCAAGGAGGGCGGCTGGCTGATTCTGCTGACATGCCTTCTGATCATCAGCCTGCTGGCATGGGCACTGGCTCCGGCCCTCTTCCGACAGAACGAGCGGCCACCGGGTGATGGGGAGAATATTGAGACCTATGAATTCGATCTGTCCAATCCACGGGTCGATATCGACACCATCGAGGCGGCGGTGCTCTACCGGGACATGATTCCCGTCGAGGACGATGCCATCGTGCTCACTCCAGAGGAGGTCACGGCCGCCAACGCCGAGCGCAAGCCGTATCTCATCTCCCAGGATCTCGTCATAGGTGTCGTCGTGGACGGCCAGCCAAGGGCGTATCCCCTGTCGATCCTCAATGTCCATGAGATCATCCACGATGACATCAACGACAAGCCGATAGCCGTCACCTGGCATTGGCCCTCGGGAGCAACGAGAGTCTTCGACCGCACGATCAACGGCAACGACACCATGTTCGGAGTCAGTGGCCTTGTCGCCAGCGGCAATCTGCTGATGTATCCCAGAAGATTTGATGGTCTCCAAGGAAATGAGCCACTGATCTCACAGGCGCTCGGGCGAACGATCACCGGCCAGGAGATGGAACTCCAGACGATTCCCCATGAGCTGGTGACATGGGCCGACTGGCTCGATCGATATCCCCGAACGACCGTGGCCGCCGCTCGGCCCGAACTCAAGAACAGATACAAGAAGGGCAAGCCCGACGTCTGGTTCGCCTCGGATGACGTGATGTTCCAGACACCGATACCGGAGGATGGCCCACCACCCAAGAGTCACATGTTGCTGCTGAGATCCGACGGCCAAAGCACTTTCGTGGGACTCGATCAACTGATAGAGATCGCCGATGAATCCGGCGAGGCCGTGGTTCAGCATGGCGATCGATCCGTTCGTCTGATCGTGACTCAATACCCGCCAACGGCTCGACTCACCGCCGAAGATGTCGATACGGTCGATTCGATGCGAATTCTCTGGATAAGTGGCCGAGCCATTTCCCCCGAATCCGTCCTGGCGACCCCCGGAGAGGCTCCATAGTCTCGCCGAAACCCCCTTCAGGGCCTACAAGCCTCGAATCCTTCTGGAGTGGACATTATGGGGATGCCATCCCTGTCTGGGGACGTATGCTGTAAGTGGAGAGATTGGGCAAACGTGATGTCAATGTGCTTTTGAAGCGTCCGGGAAGCCGGATGTGAGCCATCTCTCCTCAAATCCACCGCATTCGAATGAGGACTGAAATGAGCATCCGCCCCCTTCCCCTGATCGCCCTTGCCTTCACCACCACCTCATTTGCGATCGCCGCCGATCTTCAGATCCCAATGGGTGATCTGCTCGATGAGGCGCCCAACGCCAGGACGTATCTCAATGACACTGGCCAGATCAAGGTGCTCTACAACGCGCCGCTTGCGACAGGCCAGAATGC
>CESO01006433.1_pt1 | contig 26490 bp, 24 predicted proteins | sample 356341 | NCBI WGS metagenome assembly CESO01 (sample SAMEA2621812, study PRJEB7988) | marine metagenome | biome: marine biome (ENVO:00000447); feature: deep chlorophyll maximum layer (ENVO:xxxxxxxx); material: "saline water (ENVO:00002010), including plankton (ENVO:xxxxxxxx)" | depth 35 m | reverse complement strand
AAAAACTAAATATAATGTAGCAATTTTTGTTAAGCTTGCAGGTTCAACTTTTTTATCTAAATTTTTTCCAGCTACGATAGAGCCTGTCCTTACATCCATTAAGACATAACTTTCGACATTTATATTTGGTATTGAGAAATAATTCTGGTTTTTTGCATATGCTGAATTTAAAAATATAAAAAGAATAAGAAATAAATTTGATAAAAATTTAATCATTATTGTCCCCAAATTATAAAAAGATAAATCATTGTATCACTTGGAATTTTTTTATAAAGCTAATTATCTAATACATTTATTGCTTGGACGTAAACTTCAGCAGTACCTTTTTTTATTATGCCTAATTTTTTTGCTGCAGCATAAGAAAGGTCAATTATTCTTCCTTTCTTAAATGGTCCCCTATCGTTCACTCTTACAATTATTGACCTCTTATTAGTCATGTTTGTTACTTTAGCATAACATGGTATTGGTAAAGTTTTATGTGCTGCTGTAATCTCATACATGTCGTATACTTCTCTAGTAGAAGTTAATTTTCCATGAAATTTTTTTCCGTACCACGAAGCTATTCCTTTCTCTTTATAGCCTATATGAGTTTTTAGCGTTCTATACTGAATTCCAAAAACCTTATAAGTTTTTGGATTACCATATTTACTATATTTTTCTTTTTTTGGTATTACTTTTGCTGGAATTTTTTTATTGTTAATAAAATTGACTTTCCCTTTTTTTATAGGTGTGCATCCACTTGTGAAAATTAAGATAAATATTATTAAATAACTGAGTAATTTCATTTTAAGAAGCTATTTTTTCACTTAGTATTGTTACAACCATTGCATAAAATGTACTTATATTATATGTCATTATCACTTTAAAATTCTTATGTACTATTTTATATTTTTTATTTTTTTTACTAAGCAATGCTATATAATTTTTTGTCGTTTCAATATCAATATTATTTGCCAATATTTTATTAAGATAGTTTTTCTTAACTTTCACTGTCTTAACATCTCCATTTGCAAAAATTTCTTTTAAGTGCTTTTTTTGAATTTTAAATTCTGAGACTATAGGTGAATCTTTTTCCCAGCCTTTTTCTTTTAAGTAATTTGCAATACTTGCGAATATATCATGTTTGCTATTCCATAAATCTACTTTTCCATCACCATCATAATCCACACCAAATTTTATATAACTTTCAGGCATAAACTGGGGCGCGCCCATTGCTCCTGCATAAGAACCATAAATATTATTGTAATCAAGATCATTTGAATATGTTAAATATAAATAAGAAATTAGTTGTGACTTAAATAATTTAGATCTCCTTGGGTGCATAAGCGCAAGCGTACCCAAGGAATCTAATACTTTAATATTTCCAGTTCCTGAGCCATACCTTGTCTCCACACCTAGTATAGCTACTATTACTTCTGATGGTACTCCATATTTTTCTTCTATCTCTTTTAGTAACTCATAATTTTCTTGATGGTATTCTCTACCTTTTTTTATAGTGTTTTTTTTTATAAAAATACTCCTATATCTTTCCCATGTAGCTTTTCTCTCTGCAGCATTATTCATTGACTCAATAGTTTTTTTTCTTATTTTTATAGAATCTAGTGCTTTACTTATATATTTGGGATCAACATTATATTTTTTAACTAAAGTGGAAGAAATCTCCTCGATAATTATTTTGTAATTTTCAATATTTTCCTTTTCAACTGAAATTGCTGAATTACTTTGAAAGAGGACTGAAGTGATAAATATACAATTTACAAAAAATATTATTTTCAATTAATTCCTCCTATTAATAGAAAACATTATACCAAAAGCAATAAAAATCGACAGCAATGAGCTACCACCGAGGCTTACCAAAGGCAAAGTTACACCAACTACTGGCAACAAACCTACTGCCATTGAAATATTCGTTAAAATAAGCAGTAAAAATATACAAGTTATACTCCCAGATAGTATTTTTGAATAATATGTTTTTGATTTATTGGTAATATGAATGCATCTAGCTAGTATAAGAGAATAAAATAAAAATAATATTAAGACTCCAAAAAAACCAAATTCTTCTGCAAAAACAGCGAATATAAAATCTGTGCCTCTTTCAGGTAAAAACTCTAATTGAGACTGGGTTCCGTTCAAAAATCCCTTGCCAAAAAAACCTCCAGATCCAACTGCTATTTTCGATTGAATTATGTGGTAACCAGAGCCAAGCGGATCTGCCGAAGGATCAATCATTGTGAGAATTCTTTGTTTTTGATACGGCAAGAGTATAAATTTCCACATTAAAGGAATCATTGTTAGAAAAATTCCTAAAAGATAAAAAATATGTTTTTTTCTAATGCCGCCTAAAAATATTGATATGAAACCACATAAAAAAATAATTAATGAAGTTCCCAAATCTGGCTGCTTTATCACAAAAAATATAGGCAATAATATTATTAAAAAACATATGACAAGCTTTTTTAGGTCCATATCTTTATCTTCTGAAAAAGACAAAAACCATGCTAAGCACATAGGAATTATAATTTTAAGAACTTCTGAAACTTGAAATGAAAAACCAAAAAGAACTATCCACCTTTTTGCACCTTTGGAATCATGACCCCAAAATAATGTAATAATCAAAAGTGTTATACAAATAATATAAATGTATGGAGAAATAGATTTTACTTTGTTTATATCAGTAAAACCTATTAATAACATTAAGCAAAAGCAAAAAATTAATCTTGCTCCCTGCCTGTAAACAATATCTAAATCTTGATTTGTTGCGCTATATAATAAAATTAGACCAAAAGAAGACAAAACTATTATTGAAAATAATAATATGTTATCTGTTAGTCTTATATTCCAATTTATCATTAATATTTTTTTCTAATCTTATCTAGGTAATAATTTATAATTTGATTGCTTATAGGGGCAGCATATTTACTTCCGCTTCCTATATTTTCTATAACAGTTGCAACAACTACCTCGGGATCATTTTTAGGCGCAAAACCAATATAAAGTGAATGATCTTTTAGATGATCAGGAATATTATCTTTTTCTCTTATGTCTGTATCTTGAGACAAAGCATATACTTGTACTGTTCCCGTTTTTCCTGAAATTTTGTTACTTTTATTTTTTGTAACCCAATATGCAGTGCCATTTTTTTTATTTACAACATTAAACATTGCTTCGGTTATTCTATCCCAATTTTCTTGGCTAATGTTATTTCTTAAAAATTCTTCTTTCTTAATAACGTTTTCATTTTTATCATAAATTATATTCTTGTTTATTTTTGGGGTTTTTATTAAGCCTCTGTTAGCAATAATGCTTGCAGCATGTGCCAGTTGAATAGGTGTAGTTAAGAAATATCCTTGCCCTATTCCAGTTATAACGGTATCTCCGTTTGTCCATTTATTACCAATATTTTTCATTTTCCAATCACTAGAAGGTAAAACACCTCTCGATTCAAAAGGCAAATCTACCCCAGTTAATTGGCCAAAAGAGAAATTTTTAAAGAAGGAAGAAATTTTTTTTATTCCAAGATTGTTTGCTAACATGTAAAAATATACGTCACATGATTGAACGATTGCTTTGTTCATATCAACCATTCCATGTCCTTCTGGTTTCCAATCTCGAAACCTTCTTGAACTGTCAGGCAGCTGAAAAAAAGGCCCTGCATAAAACTCATCATTTGCATCAACAATATTATTATGTAAACCACTTAAAGCAATTATAGGTTTTATTGTTGAACCTGGTGAATATAAACCATTCAAAGATCTATTAAATAAAGGACTTTTACCAAAATTTGTTGTCTCTGTATTTTGATCATTTTTCCACAAAGCGTTATTTGGATTAACAGATGGCACACTTACCATTGCCAATATTTCTCCATTTTTTGGATTCATGACAATTGATGAACCAGAATAATCTTTTAATTTTTTATATACAAATTTCTGCAAATTGACATCTATTGTTAGATGAATATCTTCTCCTGGTATTGCATTTTTTTTGTCTAAATCTCGTAACTGTCTTCCTTTTGCATTAATCTCAACATGTTTATATCCAGGCGTTCCAAATAGTAAATTTTCGTAATATTTTTCAACTCCAGTTTTTCCAATATATTTTGCATTTTTATACTTTTTTTTATCAATTTTATTTAGATCTACTTTATCTATATATCCAACACTTCCAATTACATGATTTGTAATTTCTTCGTACGGGTAATTTCTTAATAAGCTTGCTGTAACATCTAAACCATCATACTTGTATCTAATAGATAATATTTTTGCCACTTCTTCTTGTGTAAGATTACTTTTTAAAACTATTGAATTATGGTGTGAATATTTTAACTTCTTCTTATAAAAATTTTTCTTCTCTTCATCTGTTAAATTAATTTCATTATCAATGGCATTAATAATTTTTTTTATATTTTTAGCAATTTCTAAATTGATTTCTACAGAGTATAAAGAAGAATTATCTGCTACAACAATATTATTTCTATCGTATATTATTCCTCTTCTTGGAGGGACTTGAATGTATTTTATTCTATTAGATTCTGAAAGAGTATCAAAATGCTCAAAACTAAGAACTTGCAAATAGTATAGTCTCGAAAGTAAAAAAAATGTCAAAAAAGATAAAATTATCATTAAAATTGTGAATCTATAGTGAAATAGTTTCTCTATATTTATTCGATTAAAATCTAGAAATGATTTTTTCATCATTTTTCCTCATTTTAAAAATACTATAGTTTCAGTTTCATTTTTATTTTATTATTTGTAAATTCTTTTAAATCATCCATTATCAAATAGAAACATGGTAAAACGATTAATATCAATATAGTAGCAAATAATAATCCAAATCCTAAACTTACTGCCATTGGAGATAAAAATTTTGTTTGCCCAGTTGCAAAAAATATCAAAGGTGAAATACCTAAAAATGTTGTTACTGAAGTCAAAATTATTGGCCTAGCCCTTACATTACAAGCTTCTAGAGTTGCATCTATTTTATTTTTTCCATCAGCTCTTAGCTTTTTTAAAAAATCTATCAAAATTAAAGAGTCATTCACTACAATACCAATTAATGCAAGCAAACCAATAACAGATAAAAATTGTAAATTATAATCAAAGATTATATGCCCAAGAATTACTCCTACAACTGCAAATGGTATTGAAAATAAAACAACTAATGGATCTAAAATCGTCTTAAAGAGAACTGCTAGTATGAAAAATATAATTGCTAACGATATAAATGCAGTTTTTTTCATATCAGCAAAATTTTCTCTACTTCTTTTTTTGCTACCAAGGTACATGTATTCGTATGCAGGATCTTGCTGAAAAATTTTTTCATATTTTTTATCAAATATATCAGTGACTTCAAGTGGTGTAATAATACTAGGATCAACATCAGCACTAATTTTTGCTAATCTTTGCCCATCTCTTCTTCTTACCGTATTCATACCCCTAGAAATTTCTATATCAGCTACTTCAGCCAAATATATTGTCTGGCCTGATTCTAAAATAATTGGAAGTTCATATAGTTTACTACTATCGTTTCTATATTTTTCTGAATATATTAGTCTTACTGGCACACGTTCGCCATTAAGGTTAAAATATGATGTTTCTAAACCTAAAAAACCAGTTCGAACAGATTCAGCTATATCTGCCTGACTTAAACCAAGTTCTTTTCCTCTTTCATTTATTTTATATTTAAATTCAACTTTGCCTGGATCTTGATCTTGCTCAACATCTTTTACACCATCAAGGCTTGATAAGAATGCCTCAATTTCTTTTGCGTATTTAGTTAGCATTTTCTGATCTTTACCAACTACACCAACAATAATATCTGAACCGCCTGGTCCACCAGATGCTTTTTTAACAGATAATTTTTGCAATCCAGAGATAGATTGTAATTTTTCTCTTAATAAATTTATAATTTCTTTTTCACTTCTTTCTCTTTTACCATAACTGTCGAACGACATGTTAAATAATGGGGTTACGATATAATCAACAAACCCTTGGGGGCTTCTTTTTTCTAGACTAACAACAATTTGTATATACTGACTGCCTAAATCAAATCTACTAAAATCTTTAAAACTTACGCCAACATTTGTATATAAAGATTCTAATTCATTTTCATCTAATTCTGATAAAATTACTTCTTCCATTTTTATAGCTAATTTTTCACTATCTCTAACACTGCTTGTTATAGATGCCTCTGCATTTATAAAAAATTGACCACTGTCAACTTTACCAAATTGATAGTAAGGAATTCTGGTAACTGCAAAAGTAATTATCACGCATAATATTCCAACAGTAATGCTTGATACTAAATATCTATTTTTTATGCATACTTTTAAATATTGATTGTATATTTTTAAAACTTTATTCCATTTTTCTTTCTTCGTATTATTATTTTTTGATTTTTTCAAAAAACTAGCACAGTGAGACGGTAAAACTACAAATGCTTCCATTAGTGAACCGAGTAAGGCAACGGTAACAACTAGTGGTATAACTTCAATAAATTTTCCAAGTGTCCCAGAAATACTTAACATCGGTAAAAACGCTGCGATTGTTGTGAAAGTTGACGCCACTATAGGCCAAAAGACTTCTCTTGATCCTAATTTTGAAGCAGAGACGGGGTCCATACCGTTTTCGATATGCCTATATGTATTTTCAGTAACAATTATTGCATCATCAACAATCATTCCTAATGCAACCAAAAAAGCAAATAAGGAAACCATATTTATAGTAAAGCCAAAAATATACATTCCAAAAGCTGCTACTAAAAATGAAACTGGAATTCCAAAAGCAGTAATAAATGCAACACGAGCATTTAAAAATAAGTACAGCGATAATAGCAATAAAGATAATCCTATAATTCCCGAAGACTTTACAGTATCAAGCCTAGTTTTTACGTTTTTTGAAAAATCACTAAAAACACTTACTTTTAAGCCAGAAGGTAATGAATATTTTTTTACTATATTTCTAACATTTTTTGACACATCGAATACAGAAGCTTCTGCAGTTTTGGTTACGGACATGTTGACCGCTTTTTTACCATTAAATCTTCCAACAGAACTTTCGTCTTCTAGTCTTTGTTCAACAATCGCTACTTCTTTTAATAATAATTGCCCTCCAATATCATTATTTTTTAAAGTTATATTCTCTATAGATTTTATTGAAGAAGAGCCAAGACCTCTAAGCAAAATATCTCCCTCTAACGCTTTTACAGATCCACCAGGAAGGTCTCTAATATTATTTTTTAGCGCGTTGATAATTTCTTTAGTAGATATATTTTTAGCCGATATAATTGAAGGATCAATAATTACCCAAATTTCGTCATCCCTGTTTCCAGCAATACCAACACCTGCAACACCTTCTAGCTGCATTATTTTTTGTTTAATTTTTTTTGCATTGGCAAATAATAAACTTTGTCTAGTTTCACCAAATATGCTTACACTTATTACAGGAAATCTTGTTTTTACTCTTGATATCTCAGGATCCTCTGCTTCTTCGGGAAAACCATCAATTGCGTCTACTAAATCCCTAACAGACCTTAATAATTCATCAACATCTGCCTCGGGCTTTAATCTCAAAGTTACTCGAGAAATGCCCTCCGAGCTAGTTGATGTAAAGAAATCAATATCTTGAAGATTATCTAAAGTATCTTCTATTGGGATTGTGACTTGCTTTTCAACTTCTTCGGGAGAAGCTCCATCATATGAAGTAATAATTTTTATTGTATCTTTTTCTACAACTGGAAACATTTCCTCTGGCATAGAATTCCATGATACGAAACCGATAATAATAATCAAAAATAAAAATAAATTTACAACCAAAGGGTTTTTAATAGAATAATCAATCATAATTTTATTTTTTTGATATTAATATATCTTGCCCTTCTGAAAGCGAAGAAACATCTTTTGTGACTAAAATATCATTTGATTTAATATCGCCATTAATTACATAAATTTCATCAAATCTTGTTAATATTTTAACTTCTTTTTTTTGTAATTTTTTATCATTTACTATAAAAACATACTTCTTGCCGTTATCACTTAAAACAGAAGATACAGGAACTCCAAAACTATTGTTTATTTTTGGTAAGATTATTCTTGCTGTCGCCAACATACCAGATCTAAGTTTTTCATCTTTTAATCTTATTCTTAATAAATGAGTATAAGTTTTAAGATTTGGGCTCGTCTGGAAAGATATAAGCTTACCTAAAAAATTTAACCCATTTGCACTTACAGATATATCCATATTTAACTTAAGTCCATCGATAACATCTCTTCTAACTTCAACATATAGGTCCAAACTTGATATATCTATTAAATTTGCTATGACTGCATTAGGGCTAACTGTATCTCCTTCATCTATATTTATAAAATTTATTATTCCTGAAAATTTTGCTTTAATAAAAGTCTTATTAAAATCTTGCTTACTTCTGTACATTAACGACTCGAGCTCTATTTGCTTTTGAATTGTTTTATCATATTGAGATTTTGACAATAATGATTTTTTATCCAAAACTGACATCCTTTCAACTTCTTTACTTTGTAGCACATAATTCTTTTTTGCTAATTCGTACAATTTTTTATAAATATAATATTCTTCCAATAATAATATTGTTTCACCTGCGTTTACGAATTGGCCTGGTTGAACAAGTTTTTCGGCTAATCTACCGTTAATATCAAATTTTAAATCTGCTTCTTTTGAAGGTTCAAGCCTACCTGTATAGTCAACAATTGGTGCAATGTTTTCAATTTTTAGCTCCACTGTGTCTACCACAACTGGCACAGGCTTATTTATATTGGCTTCTGGCTCTGGCTGAAATATAACAAGCAATATTGAGATAAAAATAAACACAAAAAGCACTAAAAAGCTTAATTGAAGCTGATTTTTAAGAATTTTGCTATTTTTGAAACTTATCAAAATATCCTCTGTTTTAAGTTAAATAATAGAATTATTATCTCAAATTTTTGATATATAATATATCTTATATGAAAAAAATAATTAACATAACAATATGTATTTTTTCGCTTTTTTCAATGAAAGCCTTTTCTCAAGACATAAATGAGGAAGACTTCTTTTGTTGCTCTGTATATGAATTATACAAAACTTCTACTAAAAGTGATTTATCATCAAATAATAATTCGGAAAATGATGTAATTAAACCTGCCGAAATCATAAATATAGAAGCAGATGAAACATTTAGAGACGAAGGTAGACAAATAACTATTCTTCAGGGTGACACAAAAATTGTCAGGGGTACTGAAACGATTGAGAGTCAATTAGCAAACGTTTTACAACTAGAAGATAAAGCTAGGTTGAGCGGTAATGTCAAATATGAAGATCAAGGACTACAAGTTGATTCACCATATGCTGAGTATAATATTAGAAATTCCAGGGCAGATTTTATTGCTCCTATTTATAAATATCCATCTTTAGATATTTCTGGAAAAGCTAGATACGGAGTAAGGCTAAAAAATAAAAAGATGTTTCTAAAAAACTCAACTTATACAACTTGTGACTTAATAAATCCAGACTGGAATCTTATAAGTAAATCAACAGTATTAGATTTTGAAAGCGGCGTAGGTAGAGGTAAAGATGTTTACGTAACTATCAAAGGTGTACCTGTTTTTTATAGTCCATACATGCAATTTTCTCTAGACGAGCAGAGAAAAACTGGATTTTTAGTTACTGACTTTTCTGGAAGCTGGGTCAAAGGACCTGACGTAGTACAGCCATTTTATTGGAATATTGCAGAAAATATGGATATGCTGATAACGCCATCTTATATTCAAGAACGCGGCAGTCAGATTGAATCCAATTTTAGATATTTAAATAAAAAATACTCTGGTTCTATATTTTTATCATATCTTGACGATGATTCTGAATATAAAAAATCCGGAAAAAATACAAGGTCAAATAATGATAGATATAATTTTTACATTAGTCACAAACAAACCTTTCGTAACAACATAGAAGTTGACTTATTGTATGATAAGTTTTCTGATAAAGATTACTTCGATGATTTTGGTGTTGGAATAGCAAGGAGTAGCACAACTTACAGAACAAGGCATGCAACACTCAAAACTGTTCTCAATGACTTTAATATCAATGCTAGATTTCAAGGTTACCAAACTTTTGATAGAAATATTAGCCCTTCATCGCAACCTTATGATATTTTGCCCCAAATCAGTATCAACAAAAGATGGGATAATGATTTGCTAAATTTTGACTTAACATCTTCTCTTGCTAAATGGGACCATATATCCAAAGTTGATGGCACTAGAGTCGACTTACAATTAGGTATGGATAGAACTTTTTATATGAAGGGTTTGAGCATAAAACCAAGATTAAAATTACAACATACGAGTTATGACTTAGATAAACAAAGTGCTGGATTCTCTTCTTCTCCAAGTAAAACAATACCAATATTTTCTTTAGATAGTGAAATGACATTATCAAAACAAATACAAAATACAAATATAGCTCATCAAATCAAACCAAGAATATTCTATCTTTATTCTGGAAAAGAGAATCAGGATGATATACCAATATTTGACTCTGGATTAAATGATTTTTCGTATTCGCAACTATTTAGGGACAATAGTTTTTCTGGTTTAGACAGAAATAATGATACTAATCAAATGACAGTTTCACTTTCTTCAAACTTTTATGATTTAGAAGAATTAAGAAATGTATTCACTGCCAGTATTGGTCAAATAATATATTTTGAAGATAGAAATATATCTATTGATAATAATACAAACTATACTAGAGCAAATTCAAACATAGTTGCAGAACTTCAGTTTAGACCTATAAAAAATATAAATTTTTCGTCAACTTTTTTGTATGATACAAAAGGCGGTAATAAAAAAACTGAAAGAAATATACACTCTCTTCAATATAGAGGCGAAGGAAATAATGTATTTAATGCGAGCTATAGATATAGAAAGGATGGAATTGAACAAGGAGATGTAAGTTTTGCATGGGGTATAAACAGCCGTATGAATATTTTAGGTAGATGGAATTATGACTTTAAAAATAATTTTGATGCAGAAAATGTTGGTGATATAGAAACATTAGCTGGCTTGGAATATGAAAGCTGCTGCTGGAAAGCTAGACTTGTCCAAAGAAGATATAAAATAAGTTCTAATACATATGAAAAAGATATACAGTTCCAGATAATGCTAAAAGGATTTACTGATGTAGGTACTCCATTAGGAAATTTACTTGCTGATAGTATTAAAGGTTACGTCAATAAAGAATACTAATAAAACATAATGAAATACATAATATCAATAATAGGAATAATATTATTTTGCACAAGTTCATTTGCAAAAATTTTGGATCAAGCAATTGTCATAATTGAAGATGATGTAATAACTCAAAATGAATATCAGCAAAAATTAAAATTCGTTATGAATAATTATAGAATTAATAACCAGCCAATTCCAAATGATTTAGAGGCTTTTAGAAAACAAGTTTTAGATCACATGATTAATACTAGGCTACAAATTAATTATGCGCGCAGGAATGGATTAGAAGTAAAAGAATGGATGATCGATAATGCCATGGAGGATATGGCCCAAAAAAACAAGGTTACACTCTCAGAATACAGAGAAAGCCTTATAAATAAGGGCATAGACTATAATGCATATAGAGATGTTATAAAAGAAGAAATAATTACTAGACAGGTGCAAAGACGTGTTGTTTCAGAAAAAATTAAAGTTAGCAAAAAAGAAATAGAAGATTTTATAAAGCATCAATCTCATGTCTTTAAAGAAAATAATAAATATAAAATATCAAATATATTAATCTCATTAACAGAGACACCTTCAATTAGTGAAAAAAATGAAGCAGTAAAAAAAATTAAAATGATAAAAAATAAATTCTCTAATGGGGAAAGTTTTTCATCACTTGCTAAAAATTACTCGGATAGTGGTAATGCAATGACGGGTGGCGATCTTGGCTGGAGAAAGCTTAGCGAGATCCCAAAAATATTTTTGAAAGAACTTGAAACCTTAAAAAAAGGAAGTGTTAGTGAAATTATAGAAACACTAAATGGATATTATATTTGCTATTTAGAAGATAAAAAAGAAATTACAAATATTAATATTCAAGAAGTAAAAGCTAGGCATGTATTGATAAAAAGAACCGCAATTGTTTCAGACAAAGAAGCAAAAGAAAAACTTATAGAATTAAAAATCAGAATTGAAAATGGTGAATCATTCTCTGATGTTGCAAGAGCGCATTCAGATGATACGATGTCTGCAGCGTCTGGCGGTATACTCGAATGGACAAATCCAGGATCTTTTGTTCCAGCCTTTGAAGATAAGGTTACTAGTTTACCACTAAATAAAATTAGCGAACCTTTTACTACACAATTTGGTTGGCACATTCTAGAAGTTCTTGGTAGAAGAGATCAAGATAATACTGAAATAATAATGCAAAATTTAGCTAGGCAATACATTACTTCTAGTAGAACAAGAGAAGTTATTGATGCATGGTTTATAGAACTAAAAGAACAAAATTTTATAAAATATGTTTCTGAAAATAATAAGAAAAATCAAAGAAATATAAATCTTAAAAAGAGAGATTTAAAAAATACTAATTCATGGGATCCATTTTCTGAATGAAAAATTTACCTAAAATCCTTATAGCACCTGGAGATCCCTCTGGTATAGGTTATGATATATTGCTAGATATACCCCAAAAAAAATTTGAGGCTCATACAATTGCAATTACAAATATAAAATTACTAGAAGAAAGAGCAAAATTATTAAAAAAAAATATAAATTTTTTAAAAGTAGATTTGAATGATAACAATCTACCAGTTTGCTCTCAAAATGAGCTGCTTGTTCATAATATTAATAATAGTAATAAGGTAGATATTGGAAAACCAAGCATAAAACATGCTCCTATGATTTTAGAATCATTAAATATTTCAATTCAAGCATGTTTAGAAAAAAAAGCTAGTGCTATTGTTACCGGCCCAGTTCAAAAAAACATCTTAATGGCATATGGCGAAGATTTTTCTGGTCATACAGAATATATTTCTATAAAAACTGGGGGCACTCCAGTAATGATGCTTCATTCAAAGAAATTAAAAATTGCTCTACTTACGACTCATGTACCATTATCAAAAGTTTCAAATCTTATTACGAGTGAAAGGCTTGAATCCTATATAAATATTATTATTAAGGAGCTTGAGGATAGCTTTGGAATAGCGAATCCAAAAATTAATATTTGTGGTTTAAATCCTCATGCTGGTGAAGACGGGTTTATTGGGCTTGAAGAAAAAGAGATTATCATACCAACAATAAAAATTCTCCAAAAACGAGGTTGTAATATTGGTGGGCCATATTCCGCTGATACTATTTTTAATAGGACTGACTCAGATTTAGTTCTATCAATGTTTCATGATCAAGCTTTACCTGTAATAAAAACATTAGGATTTGGTGATATCGTAAATACAACTCTAGGCCTTCCAATTATAAGAACCTCTGTTGATCACGGAACAGCTCTTGATATTGCAGGTACAAATAAAGCCGATTCAAAAAGCCTTGAAGCTGCTATCCAAACTGCAATTGATATAGCCAAAAGAAAATATGGAAAATAAAATCAAGCCAAATAAAAAATTAGGCCAAAATTTTTTAATAAACAAATATACAATCAACACTATATTAGAAATACTAGACATAAAAAAAGATGATCATATAATTGAAGTTGGGCCAGGAAAAGGTGCTTTGACAGATTTTATTACCTCAAAAACAAAAAATTATATTGGCGTTGAAAAAGATAATAATTTGTGTGATTTACTAAACAAAAAATATAATAATAATATAAAAATTATAAATGAAGATATTTTAAAAATTGATATAAAAGAATTAGATAAAAAAAAATTTAGAATAGTTGGTAATATTCCATATAATATATCAACAAAATTAATTCTTAAATGTATTGACAATATTCACTATATTTCAAATATTCATTTCATGATGCAAAAAGAATTTGTTGATAGATTAATATCTGAGCACGGGAAAAAAACTTATGGAAGATTATCCGTTTTAACTCAAGTATTCTTTAAGGTTGAAAAATATATTGATATAAAACCAAATGATTTTTATCCGGAACCTAAGATATTCTCATCTTTTGTTTCCTTAACGCCACTAAAATCTTGCCTTTTAAAAGATCATGAGACTGATGAGTTCCTTCTTTTTGTAAAAGAGATATTTAACACAAGAAGAAAGAAAATTAAAAATTGTATAAGTATAAATTCTGATATCTATTATGATAGTATTAACAAGCGAGCAGAAGAATTATCAATATCTGAAATGATAAAATTATATAGAGATTTAAAGAGTGATGGAAAGTTTATATAAAATAAATATAAATGTAAAAACTGATTATATTGAAGATCAATCATATCCAAGCGAGAGTAAATATGTATTTTCTTATACTGTATCTATTAAAAATGAAGGAAAAATTCCCGCAAAACTAATTAGTAGGCAATGGATTATTACAGACGCAAATGGAAAAATTGAGGAGGTAACTGGTTTAGGGGTAGTCGGTGAGCAACCTAGACTAAAAGTGGATGAAATTTTTGAATATACCAGTGGAACAATAATTAATACTCCAGTAGGAACTATGCATGGCACCTATCAAATGGTTGCAGATAATGGATATGAATTTGATGCTAAAATACCTTTATTTTCTTTAAGCACTCCAAAAATTCTTAATTAAATGGCTATTTTTGCAATTGGTGACATTCAAGGCTGCTATAAAGAATTTAAAAATTTGCTAAATAAAATTAACTTTAATCCTAAGATAGATAAATTATGGCTAACTGGCGATTTAGTTAATCGCGGACCAAACTCATATGATGTAATAAAATATATTATGGAATTGGAATCAAGCGCCATAACTGTTTTAGGAAATCATGATTTTTATTTACTAGCATCATATTTCAAAGCAAGTCCTTGGCCTTACAGTGAAAATAAATTTTATGATATTTTATCTAGCAAAGATGTAGATGAAATAATCATGTGGTTAAAAAATCAAAAACTCGTGCATATTGATGAAAAACATGAATATATTTTAGTACATGCTGGTATTTATCCTAAATGGACGTTCGATGAAATGCTATTGCTTTCAGCAAAGATTGAAGAATCACTTAAAAGTAAAAAATGTAAAGAGTTTCTGGAAACCTTATGGACAAATAACCCAAATCAATGGAGTAACAGTCTAAGTGAAAAAGAAAAACTAATCTTTTCAGTAAATGTATTTACTAGAATGCGATATCTAAATCAAGACTTGTCTTTAAATTTTGACAATAAATCAAATCCCGATAATAAAATTACTAATAACTCAAGCCCTTGGTATGAATTTAATAATAACATATATAAAAAATATAAAGTTATCATAGGCCATTGGTCAACTCTTGGTTATAAAGAAAAAAATAACTTTATATCTATTGATACTGGTTGCGCCTGGGGTAACAAACTTACAGCAATTAAGATTTTAAAAGATAAAAAAATAAAAAAAATCCAAATAAAATGTTAGAAATTTTTTACATATACTTCAGTTTTGAAATTATGAGAATTTGATTCATCTTTTTTATAAATAGTTTTTTCTATAAGTTCCCATTTTGAAATATCTATAACTGGGAAATATTTATCTCCTTCTATAACATCTTCGATTGTTGTTAAATATAATTTATTAATTAAAGATATTGTTTGGCGGTAAATATCTTCACCACCTATAATAAAAACCTCTTTTTCGTGTTTAAATTTTTCAAGTGATTCATTTAAATTATCAGTAACTATAACTCTCTCATCTTTTAAATTTCTTGATAAAACGATATTTTTTCTGTCAGGCAACGGTTTACCTATTGAATTATAAGTTAGTCTACCCATAATTATGGTTTTTCCTGTCGTGAGTTTTTTGAAATTTTTTAAATCATCTGATAAGTGCCATGGCATACCATTATCTTTACCAATTACTCGATTTTTAGACATTGCAACAATAATTGAGAGATTTTTTATCAAACTGCGATTTCCCCACTTATATGAGGATGAGACTTATAATTTATTATTTGGAAATCTTCATATTTAAAAGAAAAAATGTTATCAACTTTTTCATTAATTTTTAGAAATGGTAGATCGTAGGGTTTTCTAGCTAGTTGTATTTTTGCTTGCTTCAAATGATTATTATACAAGTGTAAATCTCCTACAGAATATATAAACTCACCAACCTCATATTTTAATACCTGAGCGATCATATGTACAAAAAGAGAATATGATGCGATGTTAAATGGTACCCCCAAAAAAACATCTGCGCTTCTTTGGTAAAGCTGGCATGAAAGCTTATTATCGGCAACATAAAATTGAAACAAACAGTGACATGGTGGTAATGCCATTTGATCAAGCTCTCCTACATTCCATGCAGAAATTATATGTCTTCTAGAATCTGGATTATTCTTTAAATTATCAATCAAATTTTCTAATTGATCTACATAAGTATTATCATTTTTTTTCCAACTTCTCCACTGAACTCCATAAATTTTTCCAAGATCACCATTTGCGTCAGCCCATTCATCCCAAATGGTTACTCCATTTTTATTCAAATAATCAATATTGCTATCTCCACTTATGAACCATAAAAGCTCATGAATAACCGATTTAAGGTGCAATTTTTTTGTTGTCACAAGAGGGAAACCGTTTGAAAGATCAAATCTTGTTTGATAACCAAAAGATGAGATAGTTCCAACTCCTGTTCTATCATTTTTTTTCGAGCCATTTTTTATTACGTGGTCAAGCATATCATGGTACTGTTTCATAATAATATCAATTTCCTTTCCTATACTTTAAAATAAATAAACCTAAAATAAACATTGGAAAACATAATAATTGCCCCATTGTAACCCAACTAAATGCAAGATATCCAATGTGTGAATCAGGAACTCTAAAAAATTCTATAAGAAATCTAAATAATGAATAAAGTATTAAAAAGTATGAAGTCAAAACTGACGGTTTAATATCCTTACTCACCATAAAATTTAAAATAATAAATAATACAAATCCTTCAAAAAAGGCCTCATATATTTGTGTTGGATGCCTTGGCATATTATCAATTTTGGGAAAAATTACAGCCCAAATTAAATCTGTTGGTTTCCCCCATAATTCACCATTAATAAAGTTACCAATCCTTCCAGTAAATAAACCAATTGGAACCAGCCTTACTAAAAAATCAGATATTTCAAAAAAAGATACTTTATTTTTTTTGCAAAAGTAAAAAATGCTAAAAATGACTCCAATAAATCCGCCATGAAAGCTCATACCTCCATTCCACAAATATAAGATGCTTATGGGATTTTCAAACGTATATGAAAAATTATAAAAGATTGAATACCCTACTCTTCCCCCAACTAGAACCCCAACAAAATTATAAAATAATAAATCAGAAAAATGATCTTCACTAATTTTAACGATTCTTTTTTTTATAAAATAATTTCCTAGTAACCAAGCGGCTAAAAAAGCTAAAAGATACATTATTCCATACCAATATATATGGAATTCACCTATTGAAATAAAAATTGGATCTATATTGTGTATCATTAGTAATATTTTTTATTATAAATGTATATAATACCAGAGCTATGATAACAAATCGTCTGTCTAAAGAAACTAGCCCTTATTTGCAACAACATGCTGAAAATCCTGTTGATTGGTATCCCTGGTGCCAAGAAGCTCTAGATAAAGCAAAATTTGAAAATAAGCCAATATTACTATCTATTGGGTACTCGGCTTGTCATTGGTGCCACGTTATGGCCCATGAATCTTTTGAAGATAATGAAACAGCTGAAATCATGAATAAACATTTTATTAATATCAAAGTTGATAGAGAAGAAAGGCCAGACTTAGATAAAATATACCAAACTTCACAGATATTACTGAACCAAAGATCAGGTGGTTGGCCCTTAACTATGTTTTTATGTCATGATAATCAAGCACCATTTTTTGGAGGAACTTATTTCCCAAATACCGCAAAATATAATTTACCAAGTTTTAAAGACTTACTTATTAAAGTTTCTGAATACTACAAAGAAAATTATGAAGAAGTACTTAATCATAATGAGTCAATAATTAAAGCTCTCGAAAATATACATAAAACAAATAAAAATAATAAAGCGATTGAAGAAGATATAGAAAAAAAATTCATAAATAATATTGAAAAAATTTTTGATCCTGTAATGGGTGGATTTGGATCAGCTCCAAAATTTCCTCAGCCGGGAGTAATAATGCATATTCTAAACTTTTATCAGGATTTAGATAAAGATGCGCGCAAGAATCTTAATATGGCTCTTTATAGCCTAACATCTATGCAAGAAGGTGGAATTAATGACCAAATTGGAGGTGGTTTTTTTAGATATTCTGTAGACGATATTTGGATGATACCCCACTTTGAAAAAATGCTATACGACAATGCTTGCCTCCTAGAATGTTATTGTAAAGCATACGAAATTACAAAGGATAAAAAGTTTTTTACTACTGCGAGAAAAATAGCAGATTGGATATTAAACGAGATGCAATCTGATAAAGGTGGATTTTATTCAAGTATAGATGCAGATTCTGACACAGGAGAAGGTCAATATTATATTTGGGATAAAAATGAAATAAAATCACATTTAAGTAGAGATCAGTTCAAAGTATTTTCTATATATTTTGGCATTAATAAAGAAGAAAACTTTGAAAAAAAATATCACCTTTATGTTTCTTATAATAAAAAAGAAAATTTTAAATCTAAGGAAAAAAATATAGATTATAAAATTCTAGAAGAAAGTTTAAATATACTAAAAGTAATTCGTGAAAAAAGAAAAAAACCTTTTGTAGATGAGAAAGTACTAACGTCTTGGAATGCTCTTACAATAAAATCTTTAGTAGATTTTTATAAAATCTCAAAAGATGAAAGTTATTTATTAGCTTGTGAAAAAGCAATTAATTTTTTAATTAATAATATGGTTTTTAAAAACGGACTACACGCTACATATAAAGATGGGAAATCTCATATAAATGCTTATCTCGATGATTATGCATTTTTAATAAACTCTATTCTAAATTTCTTATCAGTAAAATGGAATAATAATTTATTTGATAAAGCAGTTACTTTATCAAATATTTTAATTGAAAAATTTTTAGATAAGGAAAATGGGGGATTTTTTTTTACTGCAAATGATCATGAAAATCTTATACAAAAACCAAAACCGACAGCTGATGAAGCTTTTCCGTCTGGGAACAGTATTGCAGCAAGAGTTCTAATTAAATTGGGATTTTTAATGAATAATACAAAATATATAGATGCAGCAAGCTCAACATTTATGTTTGCATCCGAACAAATAAATAATGCACCTAATGCGCATAGTTCTTTCTTAGATAGTTACTCATTAATTAAAAATCCATTTATACTTGTAATCATAAAATCCTTAGATAAATCAAAGGATGCAGAGATTTGGCTTGATAAATTAATTGATTTAAACAAGCCTTATGTAGACTATTATTTAATTACCGAAAATAATACTGGTTACGCAAATATTGATGATAAAATAGTTAACAATAAAACAACAGCTTACATATGTACAAATTTTTCATGTGAACAACCAATTTACGATATCGAGGAATTTATTTCTAGGATAAATATTTTATGAAAATAATTAATTTTTTAAAAAAACTCTTTAAGTTCATATTGCACATAACAAATACAAAAAAAATAATTTCTGATATTGGAGATTTTGAAATTTGTGCAGATGATATTCAATCTGAAAAAATAAGATTATGGTTTAAAAAAATTCTAGATATTATTCAAGTAAAGACAATTATTAAAGGTAAAATCAAAGAAGGTAATTATCTAATTATATCAAATCATTCTTCTTGGTTGGATATAATTATTTTAGGAAGTACTTTTAAAACAACTTTTTTATCAAAAATTGAAGTTAGTCGTTGGCCAATTATTGGACGAATCACTACAGCTGTGGATATGCTTTTTATAAATAGAGGAGCAAAAAATGCTGCTTCATTAGCAGTAGATAAAATTTCTAATTTTATTGAAAATAATAGGAATGTGACTATTTTTCCTGAAGGTACGTCATCAGGGGGCAAAGGATTGCTTAAGTTTAAACCTAGACTTTTTGCTAGCTGCATAAACACCGGTTCACCTATTCAGTGTGTAATTATAAAATACCCACACATAAATAAAAATATTCATCCTAGTGTTCCATTTGTTAGGGGTAATTCTTTATTTTTTAGTATTCTTAAAGTTTTACTTCAAAACGATATTGTCGCTGAGGTTACAATATCAGATTTGGTATACGTAAATGATAAGGACAGAAAATCTATTGCAAAAGAGTGCTTCGAAATTGTAAAAAATAATTTAGAAAATAATGCTAATTAATATTCTTGAAACTGCTTTTGATTTAATAATAACTTTAAATGATGATTTGTTTGAAATTATAAATCTTTCTCTTAAAGTTACTTTATCAGCACTAATTATTGCTGTTTCAATTAGCATACCATTTGGTGCATTTTTAGCTCTATACAAAAATAAATATCAGTCTTTAATAGTTCTAATTTCTAATACTTTAATGGGAATGCCTCCGGTTGTTTTAGGTCTTTTGATATATACGCTAGTATCTAAAAAAGGTATTTTTGGTTTTCTCGACATATTATATACTCCAACTGCGATGATTCTTGCTCAAACACTACTTATTATCCCAATTGTTATATCACTAACATACGAGGAAGTTTATAAAAAAAATAAAGACTATAATTTATTATTAAATTCCCTAAACCTAAATAATTTTTCTAAGTTGAAAACCTTAATATATGAATGCAGATATGCTCTTGTAACTGTAGCTTTAACTGGATTTGGAAGAGCTAGTGCCGAAGTAGGTGCTGTAATGATAGTTGGAGGAAATATTAATCATTACACAAGAGTTATGACAACAGCTATTGCTTTTGAAACAAGCAAGGGAAGTATCGAGCTAGCAGTTGCTCTTGGACTAATTTTGATATTAATATCATTCATTATTACTTTATTAATTAAATCACTTAGGAAAATAAGTTAAATGAATATTTTACCTCTAAAAGTTAAGAATTTAAATTATGTTGTTAATGGAAAAAATATTTTAAAAAATATCAATATAGAATGTAATAATAATAATGTAACAATCGTGGCTGGTAATAATGGATCTGGCAAAAGTACTTTTCTTAAAATTCTGCATGGATTAATAAAGACACAAAATAATAATAAAATAAAATGGGGCGAATTTTATATTTCTGATATAAAAAGAGAGCAATCTATGGTATTTCAAACACCAATTCTTTTAAACAGAACTGCATATGAAAACTTATTATATGTTGCAAAAAAGAAAAATATAACAGAAAAAAATTATGTTGATAAAATAATTGATAAACTAAATATCAAAAATATTTCAAATGTTAATACAAAATACATATCAGGTGGTGAAAGACAAAAAGTTGCAATAGGCATGTCTATTATAGGTAACCCAAAAATTATTTTTTTAGATGAGCCAACATCTCAACTTGATCCAGCATATAAGAATGATATAGAAAATATTATAAACGAATTATCTTATAATAAAGTCAAAATATTTATGACATCCCATGATATTTCTCAAATAAAAAGAATTGGTAGTGAAATAATATTTATGGATAATGGTGAAATTATCTATCACGATAGTGTGAAAAAATTTTTTGAAGAAAAACAATGTAACTTAATTAGTGAATATATAAATTTTGGATAATTCTTTAAAAAAAACTTAAATTGTTATTTGCATGCTTAATAATTTTTTCTTTAATATACTGCATACCCTGTAGATTTGACATTGCAGCTCTAATAACACTTCCAGCTAATTTATTTTCAAAAGAGTATAAAATCTCAATAAGTTTTAGTTGTTGTCTTGCATTTTTATTAACAATTTTTTGCTTTCTTGCATAGCCTGAAAAAAAGTTCTGGTTTTCGAATTTGTAACTACTTTTCTGCAATGTATCTCTAATTTCAATAATATCTGATATTCCCAAGTTTAAACCCATGCCTGCAAGTGGATGAACAGAGTGAGCTGAATCTCCAACAAATAATACTTTTCCAGACTTATATGTTTCTGAATCATAACCAATCAATTTAAATGTATTTATTTTTGATGATAATGAAATTTTACCAAAACTATTATTTGTAATATCTTTAATAAATTTGAGAATACTGTCTTCGCAAAAATTTTTTTCATCGTATTTTTCATTTTTTACACTTATTACCATTGAAAATGAGTTACTTGATACTGGCAAAAAAGCTACTGGACCACTTTCAAGAAAAATTTGATATGCTTTATTTTTATTTGGTATTTCATGAGCTATATTGAAAACCAATGCTTGTGAAGCATAGTCATCATATATATTTTTAATACCTAAGCTCCTTTTTATGCTTGATTTTGAGCCTTCACAACTAAATAAATATGAAGCCGTAATTTTTACATCTGTATTTGTTAATACTTTAATATTTTTTTTGTTATCTTCTATTAATTCAACTTCACAATTGTCAATAAATGTTATTTTTTCGTCTTTTTCAATCTTTTTCATAAGCTCTTGAACAATATTTTTGCTTTGAGCTATATACCCTATGTTTTTGTTGCTTTCCTTTTTTGTAAAGCTTAATAGATTTTTTTCACTATACTTTCTATAATAAATAAACATACCGTCTATATTATTTACTTCTTTAATACTCCTCCAAACATCAATATCCTCGAAGAAAAATTTTGTCTTTTCTGAAATCGAGTAAACTCTGTTGATCTTTTTGCTAGCATTTAAATTTTTTTCAATTATTATAATTTTCTTGTTTTCTTTACTTAAAGAGAGTGCTAGTGACATTCCTACAATACCTGATCCAACGATAATAATATCTGCATTCATAATTATTCTTTTAAATTTGAAATTAACGAGTGTGAGAAATTCACCCCTAATAGGTATCGAATCACATTTACCCTTAAAGATTTGTTCATATCCATAATTAAAAACGATACTCCTAAAAGATTATTTCTAAAAAAACCTTTGCCATGGATCAAAGAAGCGAGATAGTCAGTGAATTTTAGTAGCCTATTCACTTCTCTTTCTCTCTTTTCATAATAATCCTTAAATATTGCTGAAAAGTTATCTTTATTTTTTAGATTTGATTTTTTTATTATTTCTGTTAATTGTGTGCAATCTCTTAATGATAAATTAAAGCTTTGTGCTGCTATAGGATGTAATGTATGGGCAGCATCACCTAGGAGACACATGTTATCCTTTGCACAGTTTTTATAATATTTCATTTTTAATGGATAAGTCTTTATGTTTTTGATATTTTTTATATTACCGCATTTTTTACCCATTAGATCTTGAAAATAATTTTTTAAGCCTGTTTCTTCTAATTTATTGATTAATTCAGTTTCTTCCTTATTTGTTGAATATATTAATGTCCAAGAATTTTCTTTTCTAGGTATTAATCCTATGATCCCTTTATTTGTAAATCGTTCAAATGCAGTTTCTGAATTGTATATGTCAGATACTAGTTCACATGTAATTGCATTTTGTTGGTAATCTTTTTGTACTTTGTCTAGAAAAATTTCACTAATAATATCTTCTGATGAGCCGGTCGAGAAAATTACTGCATCTGACGTGATAATTTTTTCTATTGAATTTTTGATATATTTTACTTTAACACCATTACTTTGTTTTACATTCATAACTTTTGCTTCATGAATAAATTTAATATTTTTTTCTTTTTCAATATTTTCATAAAGAATTTTAATTAATTCTTTAATTGAGATTTGATAACCAAGAGAATCTAAATTTTCGTCTTTTGATTTTACAATTGTAGAACCGAATATATTTTTTTTTGAAATATGTATATTTTTTACTTTTGTACAATGCGTATTTATTTTGCTCCATAGACCTAAACTATCAAATATAATTTTGCTTGTGTTTGATAATACTATATATCTATTATTATCTATTTTTTTATAAAATGATTTTGGCTGCATATCTACCAAGGATATATTTAAATTTGTGTTTTTTAATAAGTTACAAAAAGCTAATCCTGTTAAGCCTGCCCCAATCATAATTATATTATCTTTTTCTTTATCCATTTTTCATATCACACAATAATTCAATTTCGGAGCGTTTTTTTGCAAGCCCAGATGTTAATACTTCATTTCCATTTTTAGTTATCAACACATCATCTTCAATTCTAACTCCTATACCTCTCCATTCTTTTGGAATTTTTTTATTTAATGATGAAATGTATATTCCAGGCTCGACTGTTATTATCATTCCGGGCTTAAACTTAATATTTTCATATTCTCCAACATCGTGTACATCAAGGCCAAGCCAATGCCCTGTCTTGTGCATAAAAAAATCTTTATATAATTCTTCTTCAATAACTTTTTCAATACTTTCATTTAATAAACCTAACTCTATTAAACCCATTGATATCTCATTAACCGTTACTTGATGTACATCATCCCAAGTAACCCCTGGTCTGACAAAATCAATGGTTTTTTCTTGGGCTTTTAAAACTACATCATATACTTTTGATTGCTTTTCTGTGAATTTTCCACCTACAGGAAATGTTCTTGTGATATCCGATGCATATCCTTGATTCTCTGCAGCAGCATCAATTAACACCAACTGGTTTTCTTTAAGTAAACAATCATTTTTTATATAATGGAGTGTGCACGCATTATTTCCACTTCCAACGATTGACATATATGCATGATGCATATTATTTTTATTAAAAATATACTTTATTTCTGCATCTAATTCGTATTCATAAATTCCAGGTTTTGCCTTTTTCATTGCCTCTTTATGGCCATTGATTGACACATTTACCGCATCTTTTATCATTTTTATCTCATAATCACTCTTTATTAATCTTAAATTGTGGGTTATTGAGTGTAATGCTACAATTTTTTTTGGAAATACAGATTTTTTTCTATCATTTTTTCCAGATTTTTTAACCTGTTTTTGAATAATATCGTCTAATTCACAATTTATTCCAAGCTCTATATACAAGCTATTTTTATTTTCCAGATAATTTAGAATTTTATTTTTATAATCGCTATAGTTAAGAATTTCGTTAAAACCATAAAGCTTTTTTATATCATTGTTATCCAGGCGGTTTCCTTCCCATATTTTCTCATGTTCAGATGTATTATCGCGAAATAGAACTGTTTTTGGTTCATTGTTTTCTTTATAAATAATACTTACAAGATTTGGTTCGCTTAAACCATTGATATATAAAAAATCACTATCTTGCCTATAAGGATTTTCAACATCTCTAGTCCTATAATTTCTATTAGCAGATGATAATATAGCCACAGAATTTTCTGGCATTTCACTAATCAATGCTAGCCTTCTATTCTGTAATTCTGATAATTTCATATTCACTTGTCAAAAAATTATATATAAATAAATTAGTAATTTTCTATTGACCTACAAAGCCTGCAAGAATAATATAACTAATATATGAATAATGATCACATAATATCTGAACTAAATAAAGAGCTAGACGAACTTGAAAGCAAAATAGAGATATTGTCTAACAAATATTTAGAACTAAAGAAAGAAAATCAACTTCTAAGAGAAAGACAAGAAAAAGAAGTGTCTGAAAAATTCAAAATCAAAGAAAAAAATCAAAAAGTTCAAACAAAAGTAGAAGGAATAATAAATAGACTAAGATCGCTGGAGTACACTCAGTAATGGACAATGAAAGTAACAAAATCCCTGTAACAGTTAAAATTCTTAATCAAAACTATGACGTTTTCTGCGCCAGTAATGAAAAAGATGCTTTGATGAAATCAGCCGAGCTACTGAATGATAAAATGATGAAGACAAAAGCTGAAGGAAAAACTATTGGTCTTGATAGAATTGCTGTAATCTCAGCTTTAAATTTCGCAAGTGATTCATTAAATCATAAAGATATGACAAACACATTGAATTCTTCAGTGAAACAAAAAATTTCTAATTTAAATCAAAAATTAGACTTGTTAATTCAAAATTAATTTTCATATTTTATACACTGGTCTATAACGAACTAATTTGATATATTCAAATAAGAACTGATGTACACGATATTGTTGTTATATCTTTGTTCCTAATTTTTTAAAAGGGATTAAGTTACTAAAATCTGGTGTGCAAACCTATTATTTAGGAAGCCTAAAGTTTTAAACTTAGACCCACCTGAACTCAACGGTTCAAGGAAAATTAATAATAACGGTACATCGGTTTTTTCCTTTCAAAATCATCTAAAATTTAAAAATTTATAAAAAAAAACAAAAAAACATAATTTTTTTATAAAAAGACTAAAAAAACAAAAAATAAACAAAAAAAACTTAAAATAACTGTAAAAAAACAAAAAAAACTTAAAAAATACTAAAAAAAAACTTAAAAACTTAAAAAAT
>CESO01134630.1_pt1 | contig 26502 bp, 22 predicted proteins | sample 356341 | NCBI WGS metagenome assembly CESO01 (sample SAMEA2621812, study PRJEB7988) | marine metagenome | biome: marine biome (ENVO:00000447); feature: deep chlorophyll maximum layer (ENVO:xxxxxxxx); material: "saline water (ENVO:00002010), including plankton (ENVO:xxxxxxxx)" | depth 35 m | reverse complement strand
GATGAGATCCGTGAAGGCAGAATCGCCTCCGTCATGATGACCGAACTCGGTCAGGAGATCGATCGTCGAATGGGCGGGCTCCTCGATTCCTTCAGCACCATCGGAGAACAGATAACCGTCCTCCTCAACGATGATGCCACAGACGACCGGACACTGACCAGTGTGCTCCGCAACGCCAACGATCTGCTCAAATCGACCAATGCCTGGGTTGACAGCTCGAGCCTGCGTGACAATGCCGAACAGTTTCTCAAGAGAATGCCCGCCATGGCGGACCGAGCGATCGGCGGCCTCGAGAGCGTGACGACCCTGGCTCGAAAGCTGGATGCCAGATCGGACGAGCTTGGTCTCGAGATGGCCGAAACGGCCAGGCAACTCCGCCAGTTCATGAATGCCAGCACCGGACTCCTCGATGCCATGAGGGACGGCGATGGAACCATCGGACAGCTCGTGAAGAATCCCGATCTCTACAACAGCATGGAAGCGGCAACCGGTCGACTGGATCAGATCCTCGTGGACATCCAGCTGATGGTCGAACAGATTCGAGAAGAAGGTGCCGGCGTCCACCTGTTCTGAATTCCGTTTCAGAAATTCAATCGCACGCCTATTTCCATCACCTGATCGGAAGGCAAGCTCAGTTGATCGGTCGGCCCCTTGGCGTTCCTGAGCATGGCAAAGAAGAATTCCTTTCGCCATGCAGTCATGTGATGTCCACGAACACGCGAGGGAAGATCGCGTCTGAGGTAGTAGGTCACCTGGGCAAGCTTGACGGGCAGTCCCTGATTGGTCGCCTGCTTGAGGATTCGCGGCAGATACAGATCCTGCATGTATCCCAACGAGCAGTTCAATTGCCAGAAACCGTCGCCCTTCTCCTCGACCACCACACGCTGCGACTTTGGTACACGAGGCCTGCTGGAAAGATGGACATGGATCGCGACAACCTGCTCTGGAAGAACGGGCATGTGTCGATTGAACTTCATCAGGGAATTCGGAGTCACCCCCTTCTCGGCCGTGAAGAAGACTCCACAACCGGGGATTCGTGGCTGCTCGCCTTCAATGGCCGATTCGATGAAGTCCGACAGAGGCACTGAATCCTCCGATCGAGTCTCATAGATGAGTCTCGATCCTCGCAGCCACGTCGTCATCACGAGGATCATGAAGAGACCGATGGCAAGCGGCACCCAACCACCATGAGGCACCTTGAGCAGATTCGATCCAAGGAAGGCCAGATCAATCACGAAGAATCCTGAAAGCAGGGGAATGATCACGAACCATGACCATCCCCATGCTCGCCTGGCAACCAACGACAACATGATGGTGGAGGTCAGCATCACACCCGTGACCGCCAGTCCGTAGGCAGCTCCCATCCTGTCCGAGGTCTGGAACGCCAGTACGAGAACCACGCTGAAGATGAACATCCATCGATTGATCATCGGGACGTAGATCTGCCCCTCCTGCATCTTGCTCGTATGACGAATCGATGTGGGAGGAAGCAGAAGCAGCCGGATGCCCTGCCTGGTCACCGAGAAGATTCCCGCGATGATCGCCTGTGAGGCGATGATCGCCGCGATGATCGACAGGACGATCATCGGGATCATCAGCATGTCCGGGACCAGTGAATAGAACGGGTTCTGCGGCGTCTTGCCCTCCGTCATGACCATGGCGGCCTGTCCGAAGTAGTTCAGCAGCAGCGCCGGACACACGACGAAGAACCAGGCGATGCGAATGGCCGGCCGACCGAAATGACCCATGTCAAGGCTCAAGGCCTCGCAACCGGTCACACATAGAACCACGGCCCCGAGGAGAACGAAGGCAAGCCAGGGTGCTTCCCAGAACAGTTCGACTGCCCACATGGGATTCACCGCTTGCAGGACGGCTGGATTGTCGATGATGCCGCCGAGTCCCAGCACGCCGATGACCGCGAACCACAGCAGCATGACCGGTCCGAAGAGTCGGCCGATCTGTCCGGTCCCGAATTTCTGAAGCGTGAAGAGAATGGCCAGCACCACCACCGCCGTTGCCGGCGATACCCACTGGGGAATACTCCCCCCAGCAGCGAAGTTGATGCCCTCCGATGCGGCCAGCACGGAGATGGCCGGCGTTATCACACCGTCTCCGAAGAGCAGGGCCGCACCAACGATGGCCAACAACGCCAGAGGCCCCTTGCTTGCTATTCCGGAAAACGTCTGCTGGATCCCCGATTCGCCCGATCGCTTGGAAAGGAGAAGACTGAACATGGCCAGAACCCCACCTTCACCGTCATTGTCGGCTCGCATCATGAGCAGGACATATTTCAGACAGATGACGATGATGATGGACCACACGAACAACGAGAGCGTTCCCATGACATGGGAAATCTCGTCTGCTCTGGCGATCTGCTCGGACCCCTTGAAGAGCGTCTCACCGAAGGCCGCCTTGAACGCGTACAGCGGGCTGGTGCCGATGTCTCCGAAGACAACGCCCAATGCCCCCAATGTAAGCAGTGAAACGCCGCCGCCCTGTTCACTGGCATCAGCGAGCTCGGGAACATTGCCTGTTTCAGCCACGTATTCAACCGCCTCATCCCCGTAAGGGGAACGTCACAGTCAATCGATTCGACTGCTGAGTGAGATCTCGACTAATCGGCGACCACTATTTCGACACGTCTTGATTCCTTCTTTGAATCAAGTGGCGAGTTGGGACCATAGCTGCTGACAGCCATTCGACTGGCATTCACACCACGATTGACGAGGTACTCGTACACGGCCCATCCTCGTTCGAAGCCGAGATGGTGATTGCTCTTGTAGCCGCTCTTGCGAATGGGATCACTGTCGGTGTGGCCGGTGACGATGATCATCTTGCCGGAGTAGTCCTCATTCAGAACGTCGGCGATCTGATCGAGGGATTTCTTCGCCGGATTCTTCAGCGCCGTTCTTCCCGAGTTGAAGAGAATGTCACCCTGCATGCTGATGGTCACTTCATTGCCATCAACCGATGTCGATATGCCATCGATTCCACTGAAGGGATTGGTGGGTTCCGCCGGTGCCGAAACGGCCATTTCCTGTTGTTCTCTCAGAAGCCGGTTGGCCTCTCGAAGATCGGATGTCGTGGCATCGAGTGCTCGATCACGTTCTGTCAACTGATCCCTCAGTTCACTGTTTTCATCGTTGAGCATCGCCAGCTTTGATTTCGTGCCGTCGTTACAGGCGGTCAAACCACCAACGACGAGAAACAGGGCGAGTGCGATCAGAGTGCGTCCATGCATGATTCAGCTTCCTTTCAGCTCGACTGATTCGTTGGATCCCGATTCGTGACAATCAAATGCCCTGCGAATCCCCTTGATATCCAACCAGACGGATCTCAAAGGAGGCGTCTTGATGACCATTGAATCCTGTTATCTGATCCCTGTCCAGTTGGATGGAACCCGATTCAGATCTTTCTCGGGCGTCTCCTTCGCCGGAACTGGTGTCGACCAGCGATCGAGCTGGAATCTGGACCTGTGGGAACAGCCGATCCCACCCTGAAACCACCAGCGGTCGGCAAAGAAGTACGAAAATGGTAGCCAGAGCCAGATGTGGCCCGTAGGGCAACTCACGCCTTCGCTTGGTGAAGGACGCCAGCAGCGTCCAGGCAAGTCCGATGAATGGCGCCAGGAAGAAGATGATGATCGGATCAAACCAGCCCATGACGGCCCCGATGCAGCCAAGGAGATGAACATCCCCCATTCCCATCGCCTCTCGCCCGAATCCGAGCGTCCCCAGAATCCTGACAGCCCATACGAGCCCTCCTCCAACGAGATATCCCAACATCGATCCGCCCAGAGCCTGGATCCAGGCAGACGGAACGCCATCGAACAAGACGGCGCCAAGACAGGCACCGATGGCCATGCCCAGGATCACAGGCAGGAGGAAGAGGATTTCGATCCCCATTTCGCGACGGGCATGCGGATAGTCCCCGAGGGTCTCACCGGGTTTCACATAGTCCTCGTAATCGGAGAAGCTGTATTTCAATCGCCCGGTCCAGAGTCGGAAACAGCCCACCATGACTCCCAGAAGACCTCCAAAGGCGAGCAGCGACCAGGTCCAGCCGACGCCCTGGATAGGCCAGGGTGAAACATCCAACCAAGCAGGCGTTCTGGCGATCAGACCCTGTATCGGCCAGAGAATGAAGGCCGTGACGGTTATGAACACTGGAATCGCCAGCGGAATCGTGAATGTCCTGGCGTCAATGACTGTCATGGCGTACAGAGCCGCGACCATGAAGGCGATGCAGATCCATGCGGGCCATGCCCTGAGAAACTGTTGAAGTCCCCACCACCTGCCAGCGACTTCCCCCCACCACGGATCCTGGAAGGAAGTCCAGAAGAAGATCACGTACAAGCCGAGAAACACGATTGCCATGCCCAGTTCTATCAGGGCATACCAGGGACTGATGCGAACTCCACAAAGGCGACATCGACCCCGCAGAATCAACCAGCCGAGGATCGGCAGATTTTCACGGAAGAAACGAAGCTTGCCACCACAGATGGGGCATCGGCTTGGTGGATAGAGGAGACTCACACCGGCGGGCATTCGATGCACGACGACGTTTATGAAGCTGCCGACGCAGGCTCCCAGACAGAACACGAAGATCGCCCATGGAAGATGCTGCCAGATCATGAAGTCGGAAAAGGATGAGGACAGGCAGTACATGCTCATCAGTTCGAATCGCCGGAATCTGAATTCCCATCATCAAGGGAGTCATCATCAAGCGAGACATTCTTGATTTCCTGTTCGGCCGCCTCCAATCGAGAACGACAGATCTTGAGCAATGCCTGACCTCTCCTGTGCAGGGTCATCGATTCCTCAAGTCCCAGATCACCCGCCTCAATCGAGGTCACGATTGATTCCAGTTGTTCAACCGCCGACTCGAATCGCATGGATTCATCGATGGGTTCTTCCTTGGATGGGTTGCTCGGAGTCATGGTCAAACTGTATCAGAATCGTGATTCGAATCCGTCGAGGATTCGACACGACTCCGGATCATCCCGTCGGCGATGCGAGTCTCGAGCATCTCGCCGGACTCGATGCCATCGATGGACCTGACCGCCCGACCTCGACTGTCCATCGTCAGGCTGTATCCCCTGTCAAGAACAGCCAATGGATCGATTGCACTCATGGTTCTCTCGAGGGCCTCGACTCGATCCAGCGAGCGAGCAAGCCGTCCCGCCAGCGAACGGCTGAGAGATCGCTCGAGAACATCGGGTGATGGAAGCTGGCGAATGATCCCGGCGATGCTCCGATGCAGCCGCTGCTCCAACTGTCGGGCCTGAAGCTGACGAGACTTGACCAGCCGGTCCGGACGTGAGGCGAAGAGCCTGCGAGCCAGTCCATCCAGCGCAAGTCCTGCATGCCGGGATCTCACCCGACAAGCCAGAAGCAGACGCTCCTGCGTGGCTCTTGATTGCTCTCGTCCCGATTCGATCAGAACACGGCAGGCTCGCGTGAGCCTGTGGGAGAGCGAATCGAATCGCTCCAGGACGTCGTTGCCATCAGGCAACAGGATCGTCACGGCATGGGTGGGCGTCGATGCACGCGCATCGGCCACGAGTTCGATGATGGTCGTGTCCGATTCATGACCGATCGCGGCGATCACCGGAGTGGTGGCCTCGAACACGGCCTTGGCGACGTTCCGTTGATTGAAGGCCTCCAGATCCTCCGCCGATCCCCCTCCTCGAGTCACGATGATGGCATCAAGCCTCAGACGTCGAGCGGATTGATCCAGGCGTCTGATCGCCCGGGCCACTTCATCAGCAGCCGATGCCCCCTGCACCCGTACATCCACTATCAGGAGGGACGTCGCTGGAAATCTGGATCTGGCCGTCGCCACCACATCGGTCACGGCAGCTCCCTGAGCGGAGGTCACAACCGCCACACGAGAGGGCCAGTTGGGCAGCGGCTTCTTGGCTGATTCATCGAACCAACCAAGCTCACGCAGTTCACGACAGAGCTTGAGGAAAGCGGCCTTGAAGTCCCCCTCTCCATCGGGTTCGATCCGTCGAGCTTCCAGACGGGTCCTGCCCCCTCGTGACCAATGCCCGATTCGACCTGTGACGAGAACGGAGTCGCCTTCTTCGGGTCGATGGGCATTCATCCGGGCCTGACTGGACCACATGACCGAATCCAGGGAGGCATCCGCATCCCGCAGACTGAAGAACCAGTGCCCATTTCGAATCGACAGACCGCTGATCTCGCCTCGAATTCGAATCGTGGAGGGAAGCGCATCATCGAGTGCCCGCACGACCAGACGGCTGGCCTGCGTGACGGAAAGCGGCTCGGGACGTTCCCGGGGCGTATCTGGGAGGTCGAATGGCAAGAGACCCATTCAAGGATGATATCGTTATCAGCAGCCAACCTAATTCAGGACAGGTACCAAGGTGACCCAGGCCCCCGTGGAATTGACAACACTGATCGATGATCTGCCAGGAGTGACCTCCGGCCAGGGTGATGATTTCCGACAGATGGGAATCAGATGCCTGGCGGATCTGCTTCTGCATCTGCCCTCAAGATATGAACGCTCGCAGCAACATGGCTGCATAGCCGATCTCGATGCGATCATCGGCGATACCACCGACACGCCCGATCTGGCCACCGTCGTGGGCGAAGTCGCCTCGGTGAAACCAGCCTTCGGCAGAAGGGGGAAGGTCGAGGCCGTCCTTGAGGATGAAAGCGGCCAGCTTCAACTCGTCTTCTTCAATCAGTCCTGGATTCGAAACAGACTGCAGCCTGGCCGTAGACTTCGTGTCAGCGGCAAACCAGGCCGGTTCTCCGGTCGCCTTCAGCTGGTGAATCCAAGGATAGAAAACGCCGGCGAAGAGAACATCGCTGATGAACCCGATCAGCTGCTGCCTGTGTATCCCGCCTCCGAATCGATCAATTCAACGAAGATCCGCAGCGTCATTCAATCCAATCTCGAAACCGGCGTCTCGCTACTCGTCGACCATCTCCCGGAACAGTACCGCAAGGAGCGGGAGCTGCTTTCACTCGGCGACGCCTATCGATTGATGCACAGACCGTTGCAGAGCGAGGACGTCTCCAGAGCACGGCATCGCCTGGCCTTCGACGAACTCCTTCTCCTGCAGCTTGGCGTCATGATGAAGAGGCATCATCGACATGAGACGCTCACTGCTCCCGCCCTGTCGCTGGACGAGGAGAGGCATCAGCGCATACTCGCACGGTTTCCATTCACATTGACAGCGGCACAGAAGAGAGTCGTCCATGAGATCGGAAAGGACCTCACGAGAGCCGTGCCGATGAATCGTCTCCTTCAGGGAGATGTCGGCAGCGGCAAGACCGCGGTCGCGCTGTATGCGATGCTTCTGGCCATCGCAGATGGACAGCAGGCCGCAATGATGGCCCCGACCGAAATCCTCGCCGAACAGCACTACAGCGCCATTCGAGACATGCTGGCGGATTCCAGAGTCCGCATCGAGGTGCTCACCGCCTCGTGTTCGGCAGCCAGGAGACGAAGCATCGAATCGGGGCTCTCCTCGGGCGATATCGATCTGGTCATCGGCACGCACGCCTTGCTGAACGAAAACATCCAGTTCAACGATCTGGCCGTTGTCGTGATCGACGAGCAGCATCGATTCGGCGTCCAGCAGCGAGCCTTGCTCAGATCACGTCGAGACGAGGTGCATCAGGTACCGCATCAACTCGTCATGACGGCGACTCCCATACCTCGAACACTCTCCTTGACGATATTCGGCGATCTCGAGGTCTCGGTGATCGACGAGAGACCGCCCGGCCGATCGCCGGTCATCACAAGATTCGTCCGAGGCGATGAATCCAAACGCGTCTACGAACACCTTCGGGATCGAATCTCCAAGGGACAGCAGGGATTCGTCGTGGTTCCCGTGATCGACGCCTCGGATCACGGGCTCAAGGATGTCCACACGCATCATGATCGACTTGTCTCGGGTCCGCTCTCGGGTCGTCGCATCGAGATGATGCACGGCAGACTGGATGCGGACAAGCGCGATGAGATCATGAATCGCTTTCGAGATGGCCAGATAGACGTGCTCGTGGCCACGACGGTCATCGAGGTCGGAATCGACATTCCAAACGCCACCACGATCATCATTGAACAGGCGGACAGATTCGGGCTTGCGCAGCTGCACCAGCTCAGAGGACGCGTTGGCCGAGGAGATCACCAGGGACTCTGTGTGCTGGTGGCCGATCCGGTGACGGATGACGGACTGGCTCGCATGGATGCCATCACGGAAACAGACGACGGATTCCGGATCGCCGAGAGAGACCTGCAGCTTCGTGGCCCCGGGGAACTCTTCGGCGCAAGACAGTCGGGCATGGCACCATTCAGAGTCGCCCGATTGCCGGACGATCTGCAATGGCTCCTCCTCGCGAGAAAGGACGCTGCCCTGTGGATCGAGAATGATCCATGGCTGACGTCGCCTGAACATGGACTGCTGAGAAGAAGACTGCTCAAGGCGCATGGTGACGCACTTGGACTGGGAGATGTTGGTTGATGAGCATCAATAGGGAATTGTCCGCCTGCTTCGAACGAATCGCCTCGCTGCTCGAGGTCCTCGATGCCAACGGCTTCAAGATCAACGCGAATCGAAAGGTCGCGAGAATCCTGAAGGAGCTGCCTGAGGATCTCGGCCAGTACAAGGACGATCGCAAGGGCCTGCTGGCCATGGATGGAATCGGTGCAGGAAGCGCCGATCGAATACTAGAGTTCCTCCAGACCGGAACCATCGAGGAGCTCGACCGGCTCTCCGGGGAGATTCCGGAAGGCCTGACGGCACTGCTGGATGTGCCGGGGCTTGGCCCGAAGACCGTGCGTCGTCTCTGGCAGGAGGTCGATGTGACCTCGATCGAGAAGCTGCAGACGGCGATTGCCGATGGAACGCTTGAATCGATGCCGAGAATGGGCGCCAAGACGATCGCCAACATCGCCGATTCACTGGCCTTCATGGAGACCGCCGGCGATCGTCTTGGAATCGGAATCGCGATGCCCGTTGCCGAGGATCTTGTCGCCAGACTGCAGGCATTGAGCGGGACTCGACAGATCACCTACGCGGGATCGCTGAGGCGTGGGAGAGAAACCATCGGGGACATCGATCTTCTGGCGGTGACCGATGATGTCGAGCAACTCTCAACGGCCTTCACGGAGTCTCCGGAAGTGGTCAAGATCCTCGCCAGGGGTGAGACGAAGTGTTCCGTCCGGCTCGAGCAGGGAATACAGATCGATCTCCGGATGGTCGAACATGATGCATTCGGAGCGGCCCTGATGTACTTCACCGGCTCGAAGGAGCACAACGTACTCCTTCGAGAACGAGCGATCAGACATGGACTTCGACTCAACGAATATGGACTCTTTCCAGAGGATGGCGAGAACGGCACGCCGCAATCGCGTGGCGTCGCCCCGACCGCCTCGGATACGGAGGAGTCGATCTACGAGGCGCTCGAACTGCCCTACCATCCACCTGAACTCCGAGAGGAACGAGACGGTATCGAGGAATCTCCAGGGAAACTGGTCGATGTGGATTCCATTCGTGCCGAACTCCACAGCCATACCGATGCCAGCGACGGCGTATTGAGCATTCGATCGCTTGCCCTGGAAGCGAAGGCGAGGGGATTGCACACGATCGCCGTGACCGATCACTCCCGTTCGAGCGTACAGGCCAATGGACTGTCTGAAAAAAGACTGCTCGCTCACATCGACGCCATCCATGAAGTGGATTCGGAGCTCAAGGGAATCCGTGTCCTGGCGGGATCGGAGGTCGACATCCTCGCGGATGGCAGCCTCGACTACGACGATGAGCTGCTGGCCAAGCTGGATCTGGTCGTCGCCTCCCCGCACGTGGCACTCAGACAGGATCCGGCCAAGGCGACCAGACGTCTGCTTCAGGCGATTCGGCATCCACTCGTTCACATCATCGGGCATCCAACCGGGCGGATCATCAATCGCCGGGAAGGGCTTTCACCCGACATGCCCAAGCTGGTCGAAGCCGCCAGGGAATGCGACACGGCCCTTGAGATCAATGCCAACCCGCTGAGACTCGATCTTCGCGATACCCATGTCCGACTTGCCGTGGATGCGGGCTGCCTGATCTCAATCGACACCGATGCACATCGAGCCGAAGACTTCGATCTGCTCCGATACGGCGTTCTGACCGCACGAAGAGGTCGACTGGGGCCCGATCAATGCGTCAATGCGTGGACCGCAAAAAAACTGCATGCGTGGCTGGAATCCAAGCGATAGCCTCTGGCCTGCTACACTGGGCACTTCATGTTCAATGCTCTCAGTGACCGTTTTAGCAATACCTTCCGCAATCTCTCGGGCCGTGGTCGACTCAGCGAGTCGAACATCCGCGAGGCCATGGAAGAAATCAGACAGGCTCTCCTGGAAGCCGATGTCAATCTCGATGTCGTCAATGACTTCTGCAGCAAGGTCGAGGAGAAAGCCCTCGGTTCGGAAGTGCTCAAGAGCCTGAAGCCCGGCCAGCAGATGACTCATCTGGTCCATGAACATCTGGTCGATCTGATGGGCCCCGTCGACAGCCATGTCATGCTGGTCGACCCACCACCGACGGTGATCATGCTCTGTGGACTCCAGGGCACTGGAAAGACGACGACCTGCGGCAAACTCGCCGCCTACCTCAAGCGAAATGGTCGAAACACCCTGGTCTGCGCAGCCGACCTCCAGCGACCTGCCGCCGTTGAACAGCTGCAGCTGGTCGTCGAGGGAGTCGAATCCAATGGAAAGGGCAATGCCAAGGTCGCCTTTCACGGGGAACCAGACAAGTGCGCCGAGTATGGCAGTGCCACCGGTGTTGCCATTGGTGTCTGTCAGCGAGCGATGAAGAGAGCTCGCAGCGAACGATTCGATGTCCTGATACTCGACACGGCTGGCCGACTCCACGTCGATGACGACCTCATGCAGGAACTGGATGGTGTCCGATTCGCCTTGAATCCCCACCAGATCTACCTCGTGGTCGATTCCATGACGGGCCAGGATGCCGTTGAATCGGCGAAGGTCTTCAATGAGAGAATGTCGGTGGACGGCGTCATCCTGACGAAACTCGACAGTGATACGAGAGGTGGAGCCGCCCTGTCCGTCAAGGAGATCACCGGCGCCCCGATCAAGTTCATCGGCACGGGTGAAGGTCATGACGCCCTTGAGGAATTCCATCCTGAACGCATGGCTGGCAGAATCCTGGGAATGGGTGATGTCGTCTCGCTCGTCGAGAAGGCCCAGCAGGAAGTCGATGAGGAGGAAGCCGAGGCGATCGCCGAAAGGCTCGCCAAGGGCCAGTTCTCAATGAACGACTTCGTCAAGCAGATTCGATCGATCCGGAAGATGGGCCCGCTCAAGCAGGTCATGGGCATGATCCCGGGCGTGGGCTCGGCGATGAAGAACATAGACGGCCAGGAGGATCAGCTTGACAAGATCGAAGCCATCGTTGGCTCGATGACCGAGCAGGAACGCGAAGATGTGAAGGTGCTCAAGAGCAAGTCGCGTGTTCGTCGAATATCCCGAGGATCCGGGGCCCCCGGTCCCGAGGTCAACAAGCTGCTCAAGCAGTTCGAGATGATCAAGAAGATGTCGACTCAGATGGCCGGCATGGGCATGATGGGCAAGATGAAGGCCATGAAGAACATGCAGGGCAATGATGCCATGGCAGGCATGGAGCAGTTGGCCGCCATGACAGGTCGCGGCAGCACGAAGACCAGCAGCGTCAAGAAGAAGTTCAAGAAGCGCAAGAGACGCTGAACGCTCAGGTCAGCGGAGTCCCCGCCTTGGGACGCGTCCCCATCTCCCGCAGCTTTGGAATCACCACTTCGGAAAGCATGATCTTCAGGCATGCGGCCACCGGTATGGATATCAACATGCCGTAGACGCCCAGCACCGAACCACCCGCGAGTATGGCGACGAAGATCGTGACCGGATCGAGATTGGTCGACTTGCCCTGGATCCATGGGGTCAGGACCCATCCGTCGAGGTTGCCGACGATCGCATAGACGACCGTAGGCCAGAGGAGAATGCCCCACCAGGCCATCCTGTCGGCTTCAGCAACTTCCAGCTGCCCCACGAGCAGCAGAAGAATGGACAGTGGAATGGCCACGAGGCCCAGATAGGGAACGATGCTGATGAATCCGGCGAAGATTCCAAGCAGTATGGCGTATGGAACACCGATGAACATGTAGCCGGCGACGAACAACACCGACATGATGATGGCGATCAGGATGCGTCCACGCACGAAACCCGAGACCGCCGCATCCATCTTGCTCAGCAGATGACGGGTCTGGGTGCGATCGCGTTCCGGAATCATGCTGTTCATGAATTCGGTGACATGCGGATACCAGAGACTGAAGAAGAAGAAGTAGAACGGGATCAGGAACATCAGCATCGCGATGGTGAACACCTCGAGCACCACGGACCAGGCGATGCTGCCGCCCTGCCTGACGATTCCAATCAATGTCCCCGCATTCTCGGCCGCCCGGCTGCGAACCGAGTGGACGAGCTCAGTGTCATTGAGCTGGTTCAAGTCGCCGTCCCCGGTAACGTTGGCGACGGAGGCGGTGGCACCGCTGGAGGCGTCGGCCACCTTCCCGGAGGATTCCTTGGAGCCCCCATCATTTCCACGGGCGAACGCGAGGTCGTCCTCGCCATCGGCCGAACGATCTCCACTGGGCAGGAACTCGATGAGTTCGACCAGATCGGAACGGATGTGCTCCGGGGCATACTCGTCCGTCAACTTGATGAGCTTGGTCCTGACCACTCCGTTCTCAACCTCGTCGACCAGATCAAGCACCTGATTGACACCGGGCGGAATGACGAAGGCGACCAACGCCAGAATGAGAACGATGAAAACACCTAGAAAGAAGATGACTCCACCCAGTCGCTTGAATGGGATCCAGACGCAGCCACTGCTCCATCGAATAGCAGGCTCCGCCAGATAGGCGAGCAGAAGGGCCACCAGGAGTGGCACCGTCACATCCCGCATGGCATATCCAAGCCAGAAAAGCAGGAACACGACGACACCAACGAGGATGTCGCGAATAAATCTGATTTGCCACAAATGAAGGTCGGCCCAGCCATTCATGCCAGATGATTCATCTCCATGGTCATCCATGCCTGTCTTCTTTCTTGAGAGCGATCATGAGGATGGATTACATTCACCGATGTGGGAAGCAAGCTCCTGCTCAGAGAAGACTTCACGGAAATCGAAGACACCGTTGAAATCCTCGATGACGTCATCGGGGCGACAACTCATCAGGCCGGCATCGATCATGTCGAAGACGATTACGCCAAAGTCATCTGAGCGGCTGATTCCCCAGCAGCCCAGGACCACGGGAGCCATCATGCCCCACTGATCCACGGCGAAGTCCTTGAGTCCGATGCAGAGCTCCTGGCCGGTGACATGCCTGTCCATGTCCTGCATGGATTCGGATTCACCGAAGACCACGTTGGCCGTGTGACCGAGACCTTCCTGCACGAAGTGATACGCCTCCAGAGGATACGGACCTTCCTTGGCCTTCCTGCAGATGGCATCCCAATTCACATGTTCAGAATTCTGATCGCTCATGATTCCTCATCAATGAATCAAACCCGTGTGGCCGAACCTTCGTCTACGCCATGAATCATATCGGACGAACAAGCACAGAGCATTGATGAGATGTCCATTTCAGGCACTTCCAGCATCTGTGGCGGGTTCCAGAATCCAACGAGGTGCCTCATTGGAACTCAGGACACCATGGAAATCGGATGAATGGCCTGCCGTGGATACCGCGAGTATCCCACCGACCTCGCCGGGGTTGAGATCGACCAGGCCTGATTCCAATCCAAGCCCCAACGCTCCGTTGATCGTGGCCATCCGAATCAAATGCCGGGGCGATGTCCCATCGCGCCGATGCAGGAACCGCATCTCGTCGAGAACGCCGATTCGATCCGGCGTATCAAGGCAAATGAGGGAGTCGGTACCCAACGCGACCGACAGACCATGCTCTAGCATCTTCAGATAGGGATGATCACCCACATCAGGATGTCCGAAGTAGGCGCTGGCTCTGGGGCAATAGACCGGTGTGACGCCCGAGTTCAACAAGGGCGCCAGATGCCTGTCCTCGACGTGATTGAGGTGAACGAACAGGACATCGCAGGCGGATGAGCCCACACGATCACCGAGACAACCCAACGTGAAGTCGATCGGATGCAACCCGGGAATCTCCACTCCGTCATTCCATGTCCTGAGCATGTCGGCAAATCGCCTGAAAGGACCTGATCCACTCGCCAGGAAATCGAGCTCGGCTCTGCTTTCCGAAACATGGATGGCCACAGGCGCCGAACTAGATGTCGCATTCTCGATGACTCTGGCACCGCACGTGTAGGGAGCATGAGGCGACAAGCCGAGCCGCACACCGAACGTCTCCCCGGGAAGTTCCTTCAGCGTCGACTGCATGTGGTCAATCGTTTGCGGCTGGTCATCACCGAGACCGAAGAATTCGGCATACGAAACACCCACCAGCTGGCTGGTGGACAGAACCTCGTGAGGAGGACGATGAGGCATGCCCGCGATGTCCCCGATACCGAAGGTTCCCCCTGCAAGCGACAACTCGACACCACGAGACACTGCTCGTGACACATCCTCGTCACTGGAGCTGATTCTCAATTGGATGACAGCTTCGAGCCACTTCTCGAAATCCCCCTCGTAAGGCAGCGGTCCGGGCCCACTGAGATCGAGATGGGAGTGGGCATTGATCAGCCCGGGCATCACCACCTCGGTCCTGGCATCGATGGAAATGGCGTCCTCCACCAGCCCGATCGACTCCGGAGCTGCCACTTCCACGATCTGATGCCCATCCAGCAGGATTGCCGCTGGGGCTATCTCACCCCGGTAATCGACCGCAGAAGCCGCCTGAATCAGTACACGTGAACCAGACTGCCCACCAGTTACGCCTTGTCCATTCATAATGCGACCACTCCAGATCCAGCGTACACTAATGCCCTTGTATAGCCGATGAAAACGGCCGTTGAATTTGTTTCTACAGGAAGGGAGACCGTCATGATTCGTGTCCGTACTCTAGCTCTTTGCAGCCTTGCCGCACCTGTCCTGACAATGGGCGCCTGCGTATCTGCCGAGAAATATGAAAAATCTCTCCAGGTTCGTCGCTCGCTGCAGGAGCAGCTTGTGGGAATCACGAATGAACGTGACGCCATGAAGGCTCAGCTGATCAGTCGGGATCAACTCCTCGAGCAGGCTCGCGGTGATCTGGACACCATGCAGAATGACTACACGATCATCCAGTCCGAAGTAGACAATCTGGCCACCAACAACCGCGAATTGGCGGTTCAACTCAGTGAGATGGAGATCAACGCACTGCCCGGCAGCGTCTCTCGTCAACTTGCAGAGATGGCGGCCGACTACCCGGATGCCATCGAGTACGACGAATCTACCGGCGCGCTTCGCTTCATGAGCGATTTCACCTTCAACTCCGGCCAGGCTGAACTCAAGCGAAGTGCCGGAGGCGGACTGAACGCCCTGGCCACTATTCTCCAGTCCAACCTGGCCGATCGGTTCGAGATCATGGTCGTTGGACACACGGATGATGTGAAGCCAAGCCGATCACGAGTCAAGTATCCGACGAACCTGTATCTCTCCGCAGCACGAGCAATCGCCGTGCGTGATGCACTGGTGCAATCGGGAGTCAATCCCGATCGCGTCACGATCGCAGGCAAAGGCGAATATCAGCCACTCATACCCAACGCAAAGGGTGGCACACCGGAAAATCGACGAGTGGAGGTCTTCCTCTATGAACTGGCCGACTCCAACACCGGCGCCGACGTGGAAGTCGTCGAAGTGACGGAAGAGACCATGGAGCCCATGAAGTAGGCCACAGGGCGTCAAAGTCGTTTCAATCGAACCGCCTCCCGTCCATCTCTGGGCTGGAGGCGGCTTTCTTAGAGCTCAGGTGGGTAAACTGACTACCGTGAACATTGGCTTCCAGAACAAGACACTCTCGCTGCACAATTCATTCGAATTCGTGCGAGCCTACGGTCGCTTCACCAGATTCTGCCTGTCCATCTTCAGATGGTTTTTCATTGGTGGATCCATCTGGCTGCGATGGCGACTGCTGGCCCCGCAACTCCTGTCCGTGGGCGTCGCGTCCATACCCGTGATCGGCATCACAGGGGCCTTCATCGGGATGATCCTGGCCCTTGAGACATTCGTCCAATTCGAGGCGCTTGGTCTTCAGGGGACCATGGGAAGCATCATCAATGTCTCGGTGGTCAAGCAGATTGGGCCTGTGCTGGCCGCCGTGATGGTGGCCGGGCGAGTCGGCGGTGCGCTGACCGCGGAACTTGGAACCATGAGAGTCACGGAACAACTCGATGCCATGCGGGCCATGGCGACGGATCCGGTCGCCTATCTGGTGATCCCCCGAGTCATCGCCTGCGCCATCATGACGCCGATTCTCACCATCTACTCCAACATGCTGGGTGTCTTCGGCGGATATGCATTCACAGTGCTCCTCAATGACGTTCCCGCAGACGACTACTGGAGCTACACCGCCGCATTCGTCAGCTGGTACGAACCAAGCGTCGGTCTGTTCAAGGCCTTCTTCTTCGGACTGAGCATCGGAATAATCTGCTGCTACAAGGGCTTCACCTGCAGACCGGGCGCGGCAGGTGTCGGGAAGGCCACCACCCAGGCCTTTGTCGCGAGCTTCCTCTCCATCATCATCATCAACCTGATACTCGCGAAGTTCCTCAACAGTGTCTATGAACTCATCTATCCGTATCCCGTCGGACTCCCCTTCTGATTCAGGAAGAACTGCCCAATGATCCTCACATCGATTGTTTCCATGGCGCTTTCCCTTCAGGCACCGGCACCGATCTCACCGGCAGTCATGCCTCAGAATGCACTCATGAGGATCGACCCCAAGCTCTGGGGCCTGGATTTCAGCGTCGTCATCAATACACTCGACGTCGAGAACAACACAAGACCATTTCGCATGCCGCTGATTGTCGATGGCCCATGGAGCCTCCTTGCAGACAAGAATTCGCTTCATGCCGATTCCTTCTCGGGCAATACGATCATCCAGACCAAACGTGGCAAGGATGCCATGAAGGGCACAGGACCCCGGGGTGAGCAGATCGTCCATCTCGAGGTGCCCCTTGGCCCGTCTGGCTTCTCGACCATGCGGCTTCAGGCAGAAGTCGCCTGCTGGGGAGCAGCCGTCGATGAGGCCCTGGCCCAGCAGGCCCAATGGCCGGCAAACTGGCCAAGGCTGACCCGTTCGGCACTCCTTCCCCAGGCGATGATCGAATCCGATGAACCACTCTTCAAGGAGTCGATCGACAACCTGTTCTCCGGCAACCTCAAAAACTATTCACCCTGGATAGCCGCCAAGAAAATCGTCTATTTCACCTGTGAGAACGTCCAGGTGGATGGGGGTCGTTCGATCTACGGCCGGACCGGTACGCGTGGCCTGAACATCAAGGGCGCACTGGAGACAGCCCAATCAGGCAAGGGCTCCAGGACGGATCTCGTGTGCACTTGCGTCGCCATGCTGCGAGCGGCAGGCATTCCTGCGCGTCCCGTCGTCGGTCTTTCAGAGGAAGTGGACAATGGAAACGAACTCACCACATGGGCCGAGTTCTTCCTTCCCGGTTCGGGCTGGGTCCCCTTCTCGCCATGGCAGATGAAGAATGCCGGAATGCGTTCCTGGAAACTGGATCGTACCTGGCGCTTCTTCGGCAATTGGAAGGACCTGAACGAGAACATCCCGATTGCCTGGTCATTTGCACCTGGCGACGGCACGACGGTCCATGACACCTGGTCCATCTGGGGTTGGACACGGGCAGTCAAGGATGCCGACATTCCAATCGAAGTGAAGAACGACGAGAACAAGGTGACCTACTTCCCATCCAAGCTCTCGGTCAAGATGACATCCGGCACCGCCCTGAATGAGCGAAGCTACAGAGCCTGGCTCGAGGGCGAATCCCGCCCCCTCTTCAGACGGAACAAGTGAACCATGAGTGACTGGATCGACGAAGGCCCTAGCGAATCCGACCTTGAACGCTTCAATCGAAGACATGAGGGATTCTGCCCGGAATGCAGCTGCCGCGTCTACGACGATGCGGAATTCTGTCCCGAATGCAGCATGCAGATCGGCGGGCGGATCATGCCAAAGCCACGAGTTCAACGAGATGCGCAGAATCGGCTGACCGTCATCGTGACGATCCTGGTTCTGATTGGTCTACTCGGATGGCTTGTCTTCTGACGAACAGGAGCACGCCTGCTCCTAGGCGTACTCCCGTTTCGATTGCCTCCCCAACAAGGAGTGCATCTCTCTTCTCTTCCTGCCGAGCCGAATTCAGAATTCGTCTTCCTCGTCCCTGTAGAAGTTGTCCCCATGCTCTTCTGCGTCACATTTGTTCTCTGTTGCCTGTTCGAGCAATCTCCTGAGATATCCGTTCTCCCGCCGAGTGGCCTCGAGATCGAACATCAGATACTTCACACTCAGTCTCAGGAAATCAATCGATTCCTGCAGCTCATTCACGGCCCGATGCACCTCCTCGTCATGTGCATTGGGTGCGGCGGCTGGCACGGCCAGTCCCAGCTTCTGCTCGTCAGGCAATGCACTGATGCGAATCAACAGCTGGGCGAATCGTTCTTGGAATACCTGTTCGTTCATGACTCTCTTCTCCATGGAGGTTGCATCTGTTGAGTTCTCTCGTCGATAAGAGAACTGCAACAGGAGGCCCGAACTGGCCACTCCGAGATGACGAAAACGAAAAAAGGCGTTCAAGGGTGCTTCACGGGCGAATTCGGCTCATACGGCCATGAGGTGGCTCATGTGGGTCGTTCCGCATGTTGTCTGCAGTCAACATCGCGTCGATATCAAACAACATCGAAGCCTCTGGAACCACGTCGAAGGTCGCCATGATGGCCCGAAGGCGATTCGAATCTCATCGATGCATGGATAGGACAGCCGACTCGCCAGAGCAGATCAGTTCAAGTCAATTGAATGCGAAACCTCGCTCAGCGGCCACGACGAGCGGCTGATCTAGCGCCGCCACCAGCTGCCGAAAGCATCGAATCCACATTGATGCCGGCCTCGCGAGCCTCTCGAAGAAGCTTGTTCAGATGTGAATCTCGTTCACACGCCCAGCGGTTGTAGTGCTGCTCGAGCTCATGACGGTTGAATCGGGACAACGGATCATCCAGACCCGTTTGAATCACGGCCCACTCCATCAAACCTCTGCCACCCTGATCGAATCGAAACAGATCAAGTGTGGACTGGACTCTCGATTCGACGGTTCGAAACGGATCACGGCACTGCTCGGGGATGGCCAGCATGACCTCCTTGAGCCTGCGATCGGCCAATCCGGCCATCATCTCATCCTCTGCGATCCGATCGATGCTGGAAATGCGATCCACCGGCGTCTCCTCCGAGACGGCCTTGGCCTCGATTCGCTCAAGCTGAGCGACCTCGGCCTTGAGTGTCTTCAGACCAGCGTTGGGAAAGCGGACGGTCAACCGTTGCGTCGGCTTACCATCGACAGGAACCGTTTCCACACGAGTAACCGAACCGACACCCCACTCCGGTCTTGGAACCAGGCGGACGCGATCACCGAACTCATATTGGGTACGACTCAAGACGTCGTTTTTGCAACTCAAGATGCAAGCTCCAAGGCTGTCCCGAAAAAGGCCTTGCCAGCACCATGCCGGCAGAGGGGTCGTGTGGGACGGTCATGATTCTTCCTGAGAAGGAATCACATCAAGTGAATTGACGAAGAGGTTCCGTGGACTCTCGAGGGAATCTCGAAACCGGTCAAGTTGACTATACCAATTCAACTCACTTCATCGCAAATGAATGATCAAAAACACAATCGTTCGACGGGTACATGAGGAAAATACGGATTATCAGATCAATCCCTGCTGAATCATCGAATCCGCAACCTTGGTGAAACCGGCGATATTGGAACCATGGATGTAGTTGCCTTCATGGCCATAGGTATCCGCCGCCTCGACACATCCCTGATGGATACCTTTCATGACTCGCTTGAGGTGCTTGTCCACCTCATCACGCGACCATTGCAATCGCTGGCTTGCCTGGGACATCTCAAGCGCCGAGACGGCCACGCCGCCCGCATTGGCTGCCTTGGCAGGTCCGTAGAGGACACCATGCTCCATGAAGACGGCCTGTCCATCTGCCGTCGTGGGCATGTTGGCACCCTCCGCGACGAGCTGGATCTTGTTGTCAACGAGATGCGTCGCATCAATCCCGGTGATCTCATTCTGGGTAGCGGAGGGAAAGGCCGCATCGGCAGGAACGTTCCAGAGCGGATTGCCGTTGGATCCGTGCTCTGCGGGATACCACTTCGCATCGGGGAATTGCTCGGCGTATTCGCTGATACGACCTCGCCGATTGTTCTTGAGATCCATCACGAACGCCAGCTTCTGGGCATCTATGCCATCCTCATCATGAATCCAGCCCCCCGAATCGGACAACGTCAAGACCTTGCCACCAAGCTCGTTGATCTTCTCCGTGGTGTACTGGGCCACATTGCCTGAACCGGAGACCAGACAACTCATGCCTTTCAGCGTCTGCCCCCTGGTCGCGAGCATCTCCGCGGCGAAGTAGACACAGCCGTACCCGGTTGCTTCAGGCCGCAGAAGGCTGCCACCCCATTCGGGCGCTCGACCCGTGATGGTGCCGGTGAACTTGTTCTGGATGCGTCGGTACTGGCCGAACATATAGCCGATTTCACGCCCACCAACTCCGATGTCGCCGGCGGGCACATCGGTATCAGCTCCGATGTGCCGTTGCAGTTCGGTCATGAATGACTGGCAGAAACGCATGACTTCCATGTCCGATCGCCCACCTGGCGAGAAGTCGCTGCCTCCCTTGCCGCCTCCGATTGGAAGGCCGGTCAGGCTGTTCTTGAAGATCTGTTCGAAACCGAGGAACTTCAGGACACTCAGATTGACTGAATCGTGGAATCGAAGGCCGCCCTTGTAGGGGCCGATCGCGCTGTTGAACTCGACTCGATAGCCACGATTGACATGAACCTCACCCGCATCATCCATCCAGGGAACACGGAACTGGACGACACGCTCGGGCTCTATCATCCGCTCGAGGATCCGGTGCCGGCGATACTCGGGACGTGCCTCGAGAACGACTTCCAGCGAAGCCACGACTTCACGAACGGCCTGATGGAATTCAGGCTCATGCGGTGAGCGATCCTCGACATAGGACATGAAATCATCGACAAATGCAGAACTTGCATGAGCAGTTTCGGTAGCCATGGAAGGTACACTCCAAAGGGTGATTGAGCTGGCGTTTCTTTTTCTCGAGCGGACAGTCAAAATAGTACAGTTGGTCATGGGGTCGTGTACAGTCCAATCAGACACACCCTCAAATCGATGAAGCGCCATGTCAGACAATGTTCCAAATGAACTGCTCCCGCTGCGAAAACGAATCGATGAACTCGATCGTCGATTCGTCGAGCTTCTGGCCGAACGCAATGAACTGGTCGCTCAGGTGGCTGATGTCAAACGCCAAAGTGGATTCCCCATCCGGGATTCCAGCAGGGAAGGACAGATGCTGGAAGCTCGCCGATCCCTTGGACTCAAGGACGGCATACGACCAGAGGTAGTCGAATCCCTCTTCAGAGTCATCCTCTGGGCCAGTCGAGATCGCCAGGCCACCCTGCGGGCTGCCGTTCCCGTTCGCGTTGACCCGAAATCGATCGCCATCGTGGGCGGACACGGAGGCATGGGCAAATGCCTCGAGAAGATGTTCCTCGCCCAGGGCCATCATGTCATGATCACCGATGTGGACACGCCATTGACTCCGGCGGAGGCTGCTGGCAAGGCAGACGTCATCGTCGTCTCCGTACCAATTCGATCGACTCGTCAGGTCATCGAGTCGATCGGACCCTCCTGTGCCGAGAATTCACTGCTGGTGGATGTCACATCGATCAAGAGCGATCCCGTTCAGGCGATGCTCGATTCGACCACGGCCAATGTCATCGGTACGCATCCGTTGTTCGGACCGGCCATCAACTCCCTTCAGGGACAGCGTGTGGTCATGACACCCGCCAGAGTCCATGATCATGAATGGGATCCCTGGCTTTGCGACTCCTTCAAGGCAGCCGGACTCGAAGTCATCCAGTCGACTCCAGAGAAGCATGATCGCATCATGTCCGTGGTCCAGGTCCTGACCCATTACTCCACCGAGGTCATCGGGCGAACCATGCAGGCGCTCGATGTCTCCATCGAGGAATCGCTGGAATTCACATCACCGATCTACCACATGGAACTCCTGATGGCAGCACGGCATTTCGCCCAGTCACCGGATCTCTACTCCGCCATCGAGATGTCCAATCCGAACACTGAAGCGGTCACATCGGCGTTCACGCGAGCCGCGGAGGAGATGCGATCCCTCATCATCAATGGTGATCAGGATGGATTCCGAACCACATTCGGGGAGGTAAGCGATTTCTTCGGCGACTTCTCCAAGAAGGCGCTGGTGGAATCCAGCTATCTCATCGATCGCCTCGTCGAGAGAACCTGATCAGGTTCGAACGGGCCCATTGCCATGGGCCTCGAATCTGGAAGCCGGGTCCTGACCGTAGAACTGCCGGAATTGCTCGTACAGTTCAGGACGATGCTGCTTGAATGGGACAGGCGCATCAAAGAAGGTCTCCGTGCACACCGCGAAGAACTCGGCCACGTTCACAACACCATAATCGCGAATGACATCCCGACGACCTGATTCGTAGACTCCACGAATGTCGTTGAAATGACGGCTCATCACCTCATTCCATTCCTGATAGTGCTCCCTCTGTCTCAATGGCGGCGTCCCGTTGGTCTGGCCAGAGAGCATGTCGATGGTATGAGCCATCTCATGGAAGACGACGTTGTTCGCACGTCCGGGGTGATGGGCGGATTCAAGCGCATCCTTCCATGAGAACACGACTGGGCCGTTGTACCAGGCCTCACCCAGATTCACGGTGCCGGCATTGACCATTCCATCGTGCCCCACCTGCTCCTGGCTCTGGTGGTAGGCACCGGGATAGATGAGGAATGTTCGCACGTTCCTGAATACATCCATTTCCCACCCAAGAAGCAGAACGGCTGCCTGAGCGGCGATGACCACCTTGATCCGGTCATCCATTTCCAGACCACCGCATCCCTCCCAGTGCTTCTCGTCGATGATTATCCTGACCAAATCCCTCAGATGTTGCCGCTGAGCATCATTCAGGAGGCGGTCGTAGCTCACATCGGCCTGGATGATGGCCTCCCATTGATCTGGAAAAGGCTGCTCTAGAAGGGCTTGGCGATGATGTTTCTTGAAGAAGATAGACATGACGGATTCTCATGTGCCTTGGAGGCATATTCAGGAAGGATTCAGTGTAGTCACCCACACCCAGCAAAGCCCTCCACAGCGTTATCATCTCAGGCGAACCCGTCGACCGGGCGGCTCGTATGGCATCCATGGGGATCTCGGGAAAGGCCCTGGACACCCTTCAATCGGAGTAGATGCCCATGACGACCGCTCAGACGGGGACTCAATCAATGGACGAGTTCCCCAGCATGACCACCCAGAAGACGAATACACCCATGAATCAAACCGATATCACCAGGATTTCCGGCGAGGTGCAGGCCGCCAGCGAGCCGTTTCGCAGGCTTCAGCGAGAGATGCACGAAGTCATCGTTGGCCAGGATGATCTACTGCATCGAATGATCATCAGCATCCTCTCCAACGGTCACCTCTTGATCGAAGGTGTTCCCGGACTGGCCAAGACGCTCGCCGTCTCCAGCCTGGCCAATGGCATCGACACCACGTTCCAGAGAATCCAGTTCACACCCGATCTGCTTCCGGCCGATGTGATCGGAACTTTGATCTATCGTCCCGATAGTGGCGAGTTCGTGGTCAACAAGGGACCGGTGTTCGCCAGCATCGTCCTCGCGGATGAGATCAACCGGGCACCGGCCAAGGTCCAGAGTGCGCTTCTCGAGGCCATGCAGGAGCATCAGGTCACCATCGGCAAGGAAACCCATCCGCTGCCTGAACCGTTCCTTGTTCTGGCAACTCAGAATCCACTTGATCAGGAGGGTACGTATCCATTGCCCGAGGCACAGGTCGACCGTTTCCTGATGAAGGTGATCGTGGACTACCCGACTCGTGATCAGGAACATCAGATACTCAGACGCATGTCGAGCACGTCACCCAAGACGGAGATCTCCGCGGTGATGTCCCCCGAGGACATCATGAAGGCTCGGGCACTCGTCGACACCATCTACATCGATGAGAAGATCGAGCGATACATCGTCGATCTCGTCCACGCCACGCGTGATCCGGGCTCCATCGACCAGCGACTCGAGAGTCTGGTTGAATACGGAGGATCCCCCAGAGCCTCTCTGGCGCTGGCACTTTGTGCGAGAGCCAACGCCTTCCTCGATGGCAGAGGCTATGTCGTCCCGCAGGATGTGAAGGATCTGGCCCTGGATGTGCTTCGTCACAGAGTGGCCACGACCTATGAAGCCGAAGCCGAGGAGAAGACCTCGGAAGACATCATTCGAATCATCCTGGACAATGTCCGGGTTCCGTGACCTTGCCTGCCCTTCGTCCCCGAGCCTATAGCCGGAGACCCCTGCATGATTCCATCTGAACTCCTTCGTCGCATCAGACGAATTGAAATAACGACATCACGTGTTGTGGACGAGATTCTCGCCGGGCAGTATCACTCCGCCTTCAAGGGACTGGGAATGGAGTTCGAGGAGGTCCGCGAGTACCAGATAGGCGATGATGTACGAAGGATCGACTGGAATGTCAGTGCGAGAGCCGGCCGTCCGCATGTCAAGACCTTTCGTGAGGAAAGAGAACTGACCGTCATGCTTCTGGTGGACATGAGTGCCTCCCAGAGCTTCGGTACGGGTGAGCAGATGAAACGGGATCTGGTAGCCGAGGTCTGCGCGACACTGGCCTTCTCCGCGATCAAGAACAACGACAATGTGGGACTCATCTGCTTCACGGATCGTATCGAGAAGTTCGTTCCTCCTCGCAAGGGCCCCCGCCATGTCCTTCGCGTCATCAGGGAACTGCTCGCGTTTGAACCGGAGGGTCGTGGAACGGATATCGATGGTGCCATCGAGTATCTCACACGCATACAGAAGAGGAAATGCGTTGCGTTCCTGGTATCCGATTTCGAGGATGATGGCTGGGAGAGAGCGGCGCAAGTGGCCTCCCGAAGACACGACCTGATCGCGATAGACATCCACGATCCCAGGGAGAAGTCCCTGCCCGACGTGGGACTTCTCGAACTCCGGGACAACGAGACCGGAGAACACGTCCTGGTGGACACCTCCTCGAGCAGGGTTCGCAAGGCGATCGATCAGGCGAATCAGGCAAAGGCGGACGAACGACGGCAATGGATGCTCAGCAATCGAATCGATCTTCTGCCGCTTGATACCGATCAGCCGTTCATCGAGACGCTGAGTCAGTTCTTCCGCACCCGCGAAGCCAGGAGAGAACGATGATGAAGTCGATCACCATCATCCTGGCCCTGTCGGCGACCCTGTTGACCGGCTGTTCGGACAACACCGAACAGACTGCCGATGGAGGCATCCGAACAACGAGCACCAGAGGCCCGGTCGAGATCGTCATCAAGGCGGACAGACGCGAGCTCGAAGTCGGAAGATCCCTGACACTGCTTGTCGAGGCCATTGTCGAGGACGATGTGATCATTCGAACCCCGATGGTCAACACCAACACCACCATCGGATCCTTCAACATACTCCAGAGTGATGCCCGTTCCAATCTGCCACTCCCCGGCAAGGACACTGGAAGAGTCTGGACTCAACGCCTCCTTCTCGACAGCTTCCAGGCAGGCGAGACGGAAATCCCGTCGTTCACGATCAACTTCGATGATCGGCGTTCGGATCCGCCTGTCAATGGAACAGTGGCTACCGATCCACTGCCCATAGAGATCATCGGCTTGATATCGGCTGGTGAATCCGATGCTCAACTCCGTGAACTACGCGGACCGGTGAACATGATCGACCCATGGCCCGCATGGATCTGGGGCCTGATCGCCGTCGGCATCTTGACGGCGACCATCATCACGATACTGCTGGTCCGTGGACGCGGCCTCCAATCGGTGGTGGAACTGAGTCCGGAGGAACAGGCCAGAAGGGATCTGGCGAATCTCGAGACGTCTGGATTGCTTGAACAGCAGGCGCTCCAGCCGTTCTACTTCCGTCTCACGGACATTCTCCGTCACTACATCGAGGGGCGGTTCGGCCTGCGAGCCCCGAGAGCGACAACAGCGGAATTCCTGTCGGAGATGGGACACAGCCAGGTCCTCACCATGGAACAGCAACAGACACTCGGGCAGTTTCTGCGGTCAGCCGACATGGTGAAGTTCGCCCGCCATCAACCTCCAGTGGAAACCGGCCAGGCAGCACTTGAACAAGCTCGCTTCTTCGTCGATGAAACCACCACC
>CESO01070526.1_pt1 | contig 26714 bp, 26 predicted proteins | sample 356341 | NCBI WGS metagenome assembly CESO01 (sample SAMEA2621812, study PRJEB7988) | marine metagenome | biome: marine biome (ENVO:00000447); feature: deep chlorophyll maximum layer (ENVO:xxxxxxxx); material: "saline water (ENVO:00002010), including plankton (ENVO:xxxxxxxx)" | depth 35 m | reverse complement strand
TACCCCCTGTCTCATTGAGACTTCTATTACAGATCACCAAGAGACTATCTTTTTTCTAGCAGGTCACAATACCGCTTCAAATAGCTTGGGAGACTTGGGTTGCTTCGCCGGGTTCAGTAAACGCTTCTAAAGATTTCTGCAAATGAATTGGACCGCCAACGATTTTCATATCATTCTCGTCGGAGGATTATGCGCAATGGCGTGTGCACTTCCGGGCACTTTCCTCCTCCTTCGCCGCATGAGCATGATGGGCGACGCCATCAGCCATGCGGTTCTCCCTGGACTAGCTATCGCCTTCCTCATCTCAGGATCACGCGCTAATATCTGGATGTTCCTCGGCGCGGCGATTGCCGGAATTCTCACTGCACTTTTCACTCAATGGATAACCCGCTTTGGTAAAGTCGAACGCGGCGCGGCGATGGGGATTGTCTTTACGACCCTCTTTGCAATCGGGCTTGTCCTGATTCGAAAAGCTGCTGACCATGTTGATCTGGATGCCGCTTGTGTTCTTTATGGTGCCCTCGAATACACCCCTCTCAATATGGTCACTCTCTTCGAGAATGAGACCTCTTTCTTCGCCGTCCCACGTGCCGCTCTCGTCATCGGGGCAACTCTCCTTTTTAACGTATTGATCATCGCTCTCTTCTACAAAGAGTTCAAACTCGCAGCCTTTGATCCCGGCCTTGCCCACACTTTGGGCTTCCGACCTCAATTCATGCACTATCTTCTCATGACGATGGTAGCCGTCACGACTGTCGCAGCTTTCGAAGCAGTTGGGTCCATCATCGTCATCGCTATGCTTATTGTTCCACCTGCAACAGCCTTTCTACTCACACGAAATCTCCCTACCTTGATCATCGTCAGCCTCATTGTCGCTGTCCTATCAGCTATCCTCGGACAAATAGCATCTCATATCCCACCCCTCCTCGGACTTCCCGACACGACAAGTTCAGGAATGATAGCCACCACCGCTGGCTTCTTGTTCCTCCTTGCTTGGCTTTTCGGACCAGAAGGATTGATCAAAAAACAATCAAAACAGCTTGAGATACCGCACTTTGACTAAGCAGATATACCCGCACAGATATTCCCCTTATTCAGGTTACAGCATACAAAACTAGCGCTGTAGCTGGATCACTTTAATCAAGAACTTTAGTTCATCCATGGTTACCGAAAGCGGCGGCATGATGACAATCGTATTCAGAATCGGTCGAGTTAGCACGCCACGGTCCCGAAGTTTAAGACAAAATTCTTTACCACATTCGTCAACATCAAACCCAAGAATGAGACCAACCCGGCGAACCCCTTGAATCCACGGGATTCCCTTAAGCTCTCTTTCGAGATAGGCTCCTTTCTCTTCAAGTCCCGCTAAAGTATTTTCGGTTTCAAAAAGTGATAGATTAGCGAGCGCAACCGCGCAACCTAAGGCATTTCCAGTATAACTATGACCATAGAAGAAGGTTCTATCTGGGCCTTTGAAACCTTCATAAATCTCAGACCTTGTCAGGGTCGCGGCGAGGGGCATCGTCCCGCCAGTCAAACCTTTGGCCAAACAGAGGAAATCAGGGATGACTTCCTCATTCTGGCAAGCAAACATCTTACCAGTTCTTCCAAAACCAGTCATCACCTCATCCAGAATCAAGTGGATACCATGCTGTGTGGTCCAAGCTCTCAGTTCCGCCAACATTCCTTTCGGCCACAGACGCATTTGATTCACGCCTTGAATCAAGGGTTCGATCACAACTGCAGAAGCAGTCTCAACGACAACCTCTGGTAACCTCTGCAAATCGTCAAAGGAGCCGACGCGGTAAACATTCAATCCGGCTTCTCCATAACCTTTAATAAATCTCGAAACCCCACCTACTGAAGACGCTCCAAGAGTGTCGCCATGGTAGGCATTCTCAAACGCAATAATTCCCGTACGTTCTTTTTGTTCACTCTGCTGGCGCCATTGCAGCGACATTTTGAAAGCCACTTCAAGCGCGGTTGAACCATCGTCTGAAAAAAAACACCTTTCCAAACTACCTGGAAAAAAGGAGCAAAGTTTTTCAGCCAACTCACTGGCTTTGTCATTTGCCAACCCTAAGTAAGAACTGTGGCAAAGCTTGGAGGCCTGATCCTGAATTGCTTCAACAATCACGGGATGGCTATGACCATGAATATTCGTCCAAATACTAGAATTAGCATCGAGATAACGCTTCCCTTCAAAATCAAAAAGCCAGCTCCCCTCACCCCGACAAATCACCACCGGAAGATCACTCTCCCAGCTTGCCTGATCCGTAAAAGGATGCCAGCAGTGAGCATGATCCGCCAAGATCCACTTATTTACCCGGTCCTTCATTCGGCTTACCCAGCATTTTGTCGACCTTCGCAATTAGATTCCATGAACAGCGCTTTCGCTGATACTTCCGCCACAAAACATCGCGAAGGGCTTCCCAATTTTTTTTCGATGGCGGATCAAGCTTTTGCCACCGATCGTCTTCACCAGTCTTGGTATAAAGCTCAAAACGACCACCGTGATAGTTGGCCCTCCAATAGCGTATTTCATCGCCATCTTCACCCCGCCATTGATGCTTCGTCATACCTCTAGTCTTCTCACTTTTATTCAAAAACCAACTTTGAAATTTTCTTCCACATTGAAACCCAGTCCTTAATCACCTCTAAGAGGCTGAAGCCACGAACCAACTCTACTGGCTTTCTCTCATGATCTGCTCTAGACTTAGGGTAATACATGTCGAAAAGAGATAGAAACGCCATCGGAATCTTCAACCGCTTTCTTGATCTCCTCTATCCTGCAGTCTGCGAAATTTGCCAAGCATCACTCACACATGGATATTCTCTTTGCGAAGATTGCCGAAATGAGCTGCCGAGAATTGTTTCGCCATTTTGCAAAAAATGTGGCGAACCCTTTGACGGAAACATCAATGACGAATTTCGTTGTCAAAACTGCGATGGTTTAAACGCCGATTTTTCCTTCGCTCGGGCATCACTCAAAGGATTAACTCACTCCTTTCGCCTCGTTCACGGATTCAAGTATCAACGCCAGTTTTTTCTCGCACGCGAATTAGCGTTATTTCTAAAAGAGACCCTTGAGAAAGACCCTCGGTTTGCCCCATTCAAAAGTGCTATTTTGGTTCCTGTTCCTCTTTTCTGGAGGAGGCAACAATGGCGACAAGGCAACCAGGCCTATGAGCTGAGCCGAGAACTCTCCAGACTCAGCGGCCACGAAAACATTGAAGCAATAAAGCGGATCCGCCCGACTAACACCCAAACCAAGCTCAACAGAAAACAACGACTCTCAAACCTTCGTGATGCCTTTCAAATAAGAAAAAAACACGCATCCACCATTACAGCGAGAAAGGTAATCATCATAGATGATGTTTTTACTACAGGAGCAACAGCACACGAATGCGCCAGAATCTTAAAAGAGGATGGAAGGGTCACTGATGTCGCAGTCCTCACTCTCATCCGGGGGTAAAACCCCCACCGAAATCCTCGAGATCGGGGCCGTTCTAATAGGCTTCGAATATCTAATTCAACCCTGGGAGAGATCTCTTGCGATACGCTCGGATTCGATGATGATCAAAACGTGCGCGATCGAATACCTCTTCCTTTGAGAATACGGGGCAAGGGTTTTACTCTTTCCATCAAAAACCCATCGAACAATCTGTTCTGATCACCGTATCAATACCGTGAACTATCAGGAAGCTCTAGACTGGCTTTACGCCACTCAAACATTCGGCATCAAGCTGGGCCTGGAAGGTCCAACTCGCTTACTTCGTGAATTCCTCGCCTTTCCCTCTCACCGCACCAAGGTCATCCATGTGGCTGGAACCAACGGAAAGGGTTCAACGTGCGCGATGATTGATGCCCTTGGCCAAGGCCTAGCACTCCGCAGCGGCCTCTTCACTTCGCCCCACCTGATCGACTATCGTGAGCGAGTGCGTGTCAACGGCCTTGAAATCACCGAGGAAAAAACGGCATCCCTCCTTACTGAGCTTCGCGAACTCGTGTCTGATTGGGAGCATCATCCAACCTTTTTTGAACTGACTCTCGCGCTTGGCATGCGACACTTTCGAGACTCGGAATGCGACCTTATTGTCCTTGAAACCGGCATGGGTGGGAGGCTTGATGCGACGACCGCTATCCCAGCCGATGTCTGCGTCCTTACCCCGATTTCACTAGATCACACTAAGTGGCTTGGCTCAACGCTCGATGAAATTGCACGAGAAAAGGCCGCGATCGCCATCAAGGGAAAGCCCCTTGTCTCGTCTCCTCAAGATCCAGAGGCCGAAAAAGCGATTCGTCAGATCACCAATCAAACCCAAGCTCCTCTTACTTTTATCAAAAGGCCTTTATTAGGCTACTCGCTATCACTCCCCGGCGAACACCAAAGACAAAATGCGGCTCTTGCTTGCGAGGCAATTGTTGCAGCTGGGCTTCATCTCTCTTTCGACGTGGTTCAGCACGCGCTCCAACACATTCAATGGCCAGGCCGCTTTGAAAAAATAACCGAAACCCTCATTTTAGATGCCGCTCACAACCCACACGCGGCGGAGGCTCTCGTGAAAACCTGGCAGACAGAATTCCCCAAAAAGAAAGCTTCTATTATTTTCGGGTCAGTAGAAGACAAAGCAACTGACGGCGTTCTTTCCAAGCTCTCCGAAATTGCCGAGGAATTCCATTTTGTTCCCGTAAATTCCGAACGTGGGCTTGCTCCTGAAAGCCACGCAGTCGAAGTAAAGTCCGTAGTTCATTCAGATCTCACTTCCGCATTGGATGCAACAATCGGTCGCACGACTCTTCTCACTGGCTCACTCTTCCTTCTGGGAGAAGCTAAAGCACTCCTTTCAAAAAATAAATTTCGGACGACATCCCAGTAAACATGGGGATTTAGGGTTATTCACAGGTTGCCGAGATTGCCAAGCCTCGGGATTCTGAGGCAAAGTCCCACCATGGCGATTAAGGAAGACAAACCACCTTTTGAAGAAAAGGATGGCCCCAAACTTCAAGATGGAAAAAAGGATCAGCGTGATGAGCTGACTCCTCCGCCTCATGCGATTGGCCCCGAAAAAAGTGTCTTAAGCTCAATGATTCAGGATCCCGAGGAATACATTGGCCGAGCCGTTGAGGGACAATTAACTGCCGCCCACTTTTACATGCCGTCTCATGGCAAACTTTTTCAGGTTCTCGTCGAGCATTTCGAATCAGGCAAAACTGTGGAGCTCGTTGCCCTGTCACAACACCTCATGGATCGTGACCTTCTCGATGGGATTGGTGGACCCTCCGCGATCACTGAAATCTACACCTTCGCCCCAACCGCCGCACACTTCGACTCGCACCTCTCCATCGTAAAAGAGAAATTCATTCTGCGTAACATCATCAAATCTTGTACTGAGTCTATCACAACTGCCTACGATGATCCCGAAGATGTCCAAGAATTCCTAGACAGTGTAGAGCAAAAGGTGCTCGAGATTAGAGAAGCGAGCGAAACAACCGAAGAGATGGATGTGAAGACGGCTGTCAGCGAAGTCATGGTCTACCTTCAAGAATTTCTGGCGGGTGACCGTGGGATCTCGGGGATGACGACAGGCTACGGCGAACTCGATAAGATGATCAATGGACTGAAGGCTCCAGATATGTTCGTCATCGCGGCACGCCCTTCAATGGGTAAAACTTCGTTTATGATGAATCTTATCGAGCATATTGCCATCACTTCAGACAAACCTGCGATGGTATTTTCATGCGAGATGTCAACCGTGCAAATTGTCCAACGACTTGTCTTTTCCCGAGCACGTTTCGAATTTCAAAAACTCACAAAGGGATATCAACCTAATAAAGCTGATCTAAAGCGAATTAAAGACTCCTCTGAAGAAGTCGCGAAATCAAAGCTCTTCATCGACGACACCGCTGGTATCTCCATCAACGATCTTCGCGCGAAAGCTCGGCGTAAACACCGCGACGAGGGTATTAGTGTCATAGCGATCGACTACCTCCAGCTGATGAAATCAACCTCAAAGCAGGCCTCAAATTCCCGTGAAAGAGAAATTGCAGAAATTTCGGGCGGTCTCAAGGCACTCGCCAAAGAACTCAACGTCCCTGTCATCGTGCTAGCGCAGCTTAACCGTGGGCCCGAGGCGCGAACCGGTTCATCACTCGGGGTTCCTCGAATGTCCGACCTGCGTGAATCGGGATCAATCGAGCAAGACGCCGATATGGTGGGACTCCTTTACCGGAAAGTTTACTACGCCGATAATCAGGACGACCGCGACGAAGATGACGGCGAGGCCGAGCTTGTTTTAGCCAAAAACCGAAACGGCCCCACCGGAAATATTCCTCTCACCTTCCTCCCCGCTCTTATGCGGTTCGAAACACGGGCCTTTAGTCCTGAACCTAATTAAATGAGCTTCAAACATTCTGTCTGCCGCTGGTGTTTCGAGGACACTCCACTTCTTAAACTTGCCGATTGGTGCCAAGAAATCGGAATCGAGGGAATCGATCTTCTTAAACCCGAAGAAGCCGCGCTTATCGCAGGCCTAGGATTGGGTTGCCCCGTTACCGCAGCCCCTGAACACGAAAGTGGCCTTGGCTGTATCGAGAAAGCTTTCAATAACCCAGATCACCATGGAACGTTGCTAGAGATCTATCGAGATCTCATCCCTAAGGCTGCCGAAGCAGGAATCCCAAACGTGATTACTTTTTCAGGAAACCGCGAAGGTCTTAGTGAAGAGGAAGGCCTTGAAAACTGCGCCCAAGGACTTGAACCATTACTCTCCCTTGCTGAACAGCACGGCGTAACTCTAATCATGGAGCTGCTCAACTCAAAGGTGGACCACCCTGACTACCAGTGTGATCACAGTGACTGGGGAGTTGCTCTTTGTGAAAAATTGGGTTCACCGCGCTTTAAGTTACTCTATGATATTTACCATATGCAGATCATGGAAGGCAACGTGATGGCGACCATCAAACGGTTTTCTTCATACTTTGGGCACTATCACACCGCTGGTTGCCCTGGCCGGAACGAACTCGATACCACCCAAGAACTTTACTACCCTGCTATCATTGAAACAATCAAAGCAACCGGCTACACCGGTTTCGTCGCACATGAGTTCGTGCCAACTTGGCCCGACCACAAATCAGCCCTCACTGATGCAGTGACACGTTGTTCATAGTATTCTTCGCAACCCAACCTTCTTGAGAGGGCGACTAAAGATCTTTTCGGCAAAAAAAACAGCCAGCGATACTCAGCATTACAAAAGAAAAAATACAAGAGGTCCCAATTGAATAAAAAATCGAATCATTTGGGGTGAGTTTATCCATCGTGTCTTCAAAATCACCTTCATTCTCGAGATCTTTTAAAACATAGTCACTCATGATTGTTCGTCTGTTAAATTAAGACTATTGGTTATAACATCTTTTTCTGTGGAAACCCGTTACAATATTCTCTTCGTTTGTATGGGGAACATCTGCCGTTCACCAGCTGGTGAAAACATCTTTCGGCAAGTGGTCGAAAATGCCGGGCTTTCCGACTATATCCACTGTGATTCCGCGGGCACCATTGGAATCCACTCAGGCAACAAACCCGATACTCGTATGTCGAAAACAATTCGTCGCCGGGGCTACAAAGTCACCGGGCATGCCCGCCAATTCTCCCTGCAGGATTTTGAGATTTTTGATCTCATCCTAGTGATGGATAATGAAAACCATAAAAATATTTTAAAGCTGGCCGACACCGAGGAAAAACGGGCTAAGTTAAAGATGTTCACAAGCTTCTGTTTACAACACCATCATCATGAAGTTCCAGATCCGTATTACGGAGGCGATACTGGATTTCAATTAGTTGCTGACCTAATCGAAGATGGCTCAAATGGTCTCATCGAACAACTTAAAAAGGAACTCGATCTGCCTTAGCGATGCTTCAGCATCGAACGGATACGGGCATCAAGTTCTTCCAATCTTGGCGTCGACACTCCAGCCGCTTTAGCACGGCGCAAAGGCTCGCCCCAGATTGCCTCCACCTCAACAGGGGAGCCATTTACGAAATCAATCATACTGGAAGGCCGGTAGTCTTTCATCGGGTAAGTTCGCTCAATCTGAAATTCTACGAATTCATCTTCAATCTCGAAGCCCAAGGACGCTGCGGATCTTGTAACCTCAAACATTAGTTCTCGCACGCGATCCTTACCATCGGGTTGTGCGAGGAGCTCTCCCGTATCAATACCTCCCTCCGTAATACAAAGACCATTGAAAGGAATATTCCAAACTAGCTTGCGCCACTGAGCCTCCGCAAAATTCTCGGCCATTTCGCAGACCACATTAGCATCCTGAAAAACAGCAACCAATTCACGAAGACGATCGGTCACACCTGGAACAGCTTCACCCATCGCGATCATCCCACCACCGGTATGACGAATCAGCCCAGCCTCTATCCGGTTAATGCAGACAAAACACATGACACCAAGGACTCGATTAATGCCGAAGAGCTCCCCGAGCGCCTCAGTATTTCCGAGACCATTTTGCAAAGTTACAATGACAGTCTCTTGATGAAGCATAGGCCGAATCACTTCCTCAAAGGAATGATTCGAGGTCGCCTTCCAAGCTACGATAACAACGTCGACGGGCCCGATTTCCTCGGACGTTGTAGCACAAGTTACTTCAGGCAATTCAAAATCGCCATCGATACTCTCAACAACAAGCCCTTGTTTGTTCACGACTTCATAGTCCGAACGCAGCAAAAATCGCACATTATTCCCGGCAGTAGCTAACCTTCCACCATAGTAACTACCAACTGCTCCCGCTCCGACAATCGCAAAACTTCTCATCTTCCCAATTCGCGAGCCACTCTAGCTGCGGTTGCGATGGTGTTGCGGTGGATTTTAGCGGTGTATTCTGGCTGTCGGTTATAGCCCCCGCCATAAAGAATCGCCACCGGAATCCGATTGCCCATGAAAGCACGCAGAATGACCTCGTCTCGCCGAATAAAGTCTTTCAAATCTAGCAACATTTGCCCCATTCGGTCGTTGCGGTGATTATCAGCGCCAGCAATCCAAATAACGAGATCTGGAGAAAAAACATCCAGCGCAGCAGCGAGGGTGTTAAAAAGTTGCTTGAGATACATCTCTCCTTCGACATAGCGGACGGTCTCGACATCCATCGAACCATTGATCTTATTACTCGGCGAATGCTTCCCAACGTGGATCGAATAGGTGAACACATTCGGATCATCCGCCAAAATACTGTTAGTCCCATTTCCCTGGTGGGCATCAGTATCAACAACCATAACCTTGATTCCAGGGCGATAGACCTGAAGGTCCCGAATCGCAATGGCGACGTCATTGAACACACAATATCCCTCACCACGGTTCTGGAACGAATGGTGGGTTCCTCCAGCGAGAACAGCTGCCACTCCATCCTGAAGAGCGGCATGACAAGCCTGACGGGTCGCTTCCACTTCAGTCGCACTTCGATGATAAAGCTTTGGGGTCACGGGAAATCCGAGAAGTATCTGCTCTTTCCGATCCAACTGCCCGTAGTAGATTTTTGAGAGGTAGTCATGATCGTGAACCCTCCTCAAAACGTGGCTATCAGCCTCATTCACTTCGACAATATCTTCTCCTTTCACGATACCACTACCCACTAGCATATCCTTGGAGACCTCGAATTTGTCCATCGGGAAAGGGTGTCCGTTGGGTAATTCGAGGAAAAATTCAGAAGAGTAAAAGCAGCGCATTTCGTTCTGGGGCTACTTTCACGCGCCGAAGCCCCGCCTGCAAGCACAGACCACGATTGACTCATCACTGAAAATATATGGAAATCCGTCCGCGCTTCCAAGGTGACCATCAAATTATTCATTACTTTAAGTTTATTGGCTTTTCCGCTCTTAGGGCAGAACTGGCCGAAGATCACAGTGGTGCCTGCTCCAAAAAATCCCTTCAAACTCCAAAAAACCACCTCATACCCTTGGAGAAAGTCAATTACTGCGACTGTTTTTTGGATCGGGGAAAAACCGACGCAAAATAACCCAACTCCGAACAATAAGTCCTCGTGGGATGTCAACTGGCAGAAAAACTATGGAGGCTTTGACAACCCTGACCCGAAGGCCCGTCTCGGATACCTTCCCCGCGGCTTAAATCCGGGGCAAAACCCTTTTTACGTCGCGCTCCCTTACAACGACTGCCTGAACCATCGGATGCACAAACCGGAAGCAGCACGTGTGATCCCTTGGTGGAATCGGATCAATCGCAAACCTGGAGAATCCGCCTGCAAAGGCCGTTGGGTTCAAATTTATTGCGCCAAAACCCGAAGAGTCTGTTACGCGCAATGGGAAGATTGTGGCCCCTTCGTGACTGATGACTGGCAATATGTTTTCGGTAACAAACGCCCTAAAAACAGGAATAACCAAGGTGCAGGAATCGACCTTTCCCCCGCTGTCAGAGACTACCTTGGCATAGGCAATAAGGCTATCGTGCACTGGCGCTTCATCGAATATACCAGAATTCCAAGAACTGGCCCTTGGACGAGGTATGGGAGAAACAATCCCTTCGTTAATCCTGCGGTCGACGATTCTCTCAAAGAGAGAGATCGTTACATGAAATATCTCCAGCAAAGATCGAAGAGGACGCCCAATAATTAGCGCTAGAAAAAATATTCTTCCCAGGCGCACCTGAACCGCTCGACCAATAACTTGCCTTCCCCTGAGCTAATTAACCTCCACGAACTCCTCTTTGATATTTCCAAATACAGGCCACAATAACCATGTGAAAGTTCAATTTTCCTCTCTCCTTCTGGCCTCCACTCTTTTTGTAAACGCTAGAATTGATCCTGAGCCGGAAAATCGCTCACCAATGACGGCAATGCCCGGACGTTTCGGAGTCCTCTTCGGAGGGGCCTCGGAGGAAAGTGGAGGCAGTAACTTTAACTGGGAACAACTCACCCTGCAAGGTGGATTCGGTCTAAGAAAGGAGCTCAACAACGAGCTCAAACTTTTTTACGGAATAAACTACCGCTTTACTCGTATCGATGAGGGCGATTTCTCCTCCGGAGCAGATTTATCTCATCTGCACGACCTTATCGTCCCCTTCTCTTTCATTTACGATTCGGCAAACTCCCCTTGGTCTTTATTTGCCCAGATCTCCGGTCAGCTCGCAACCGATTTTAGTGATATCACCAGCGATGATTTCGATTACTCGGCCCGCCTTGGCGCGCAATACAAATTCTCCAACGCCTTCTCGCTTAACTTCGGAGCCGCACGAGTGCGGAATTTTGGCGATGCTATGGTTCTTCCAGCGCTTGGATGCACTTGGCAACCCGCCAAAGATTGGTCCTTCACCCTTCTCGGCCCCCGAATCACGCTTTCCCACCAAATCAACAATCACCTTATCATCCGCGGTGGCGGATTCCCGACCGGAGGGCTCTGGAATATCGAGGATGATACTGGAAACTCCGTTGATTACGGATTCGCCAGCTACAACGCCGGGATTGGCATCGATTTTAAATTGAGGCGCGGAATTTGGCTCACCGCTTGGGCTGGAGCAAACTTCGTTAACCAATTACGCGCCGAAACAAACGGTGACACCCTTTTTAAAGAGGACCTCGATAACGGCCTCTTCGGCTACCTAGGCATCAACCTTTACGAGTGGTAAGCTCCCCCGGCTAAAATAAGAAAAGGACGGCTCCAAAGAGCCGCCCTTTTCGCACACACAATCGACAATGACAGCAGAGCAACAAACAGAACCCTGCACTGTCCCAATTTCTACTGCAGCTCGCATGCCAGCTCTTCTTTAATTATAAACCTGCTGGTAATGAATTTCATTCCGGCTCACAACTCGACCAGTTCATGACGCTTTACCTCAAAATGAAGACCATATTTGTTGCTCTTACCTTAATCATCCCGTCTTACGCTCAAGGCCCGGGGGTTTCCATTTTTGAACAATCTCGTAATGGAATACGCGCCGAAGAAACAAGAATTAGCAAGCAGGCCGAGAAACTCTTCCAAGACGGGAAATTGCTAGGCCTTGAGGCTATCGGGGAACTCATCAAGTCTCCTTGCCCAATTAAGATAGAGCTTCCTATTGCCCACAAAAATGCACTCACACCCACTCAGGTTGCCGAGCGCGCTAAGGCGAGCGGATACCGAGTCGGCTGGGCTTACCTTTGTAACGACTGCGACAATTGGCATATTAATCTCGCAGGGGGATATGCCCTTACAGACGATGGAGTTTTAGGCACCTGCTCTCACGTCATTAATATGGATAATAAAAAAATGCGTAAAGGAGGGCTCATCGCGGTTGACCATTCTGGAAAGGTTTACCCGGTTACCTCGATTCTCGCAAATGACAAAAAAATCGATGGCGCCCTCATCAAGATCGAAACCACAACAACCCATCTTCCACTCAACGACCAGATTGCCCCTGGGGACTCTGCCTTTTGCCTGAGTCGCCCACTGAAACAGGGACAATACTTTTCTCAAGGCATGGTAAACCGTTTCTACTGGAACAATGAGAAGCGTGGAGACGATCCAAATTCTATCAAAGCTCTTGGCGCCCTAAAACTCAATGTCAGCAGCCGCTGGGCCCCTGGATCCAGCGGATCCGCCGTCCTAGACACTTTTGGCAATGCTATCGGCCACGTCGCTACCATCAGCACGATGGACAATGGAGGCTCTCGCAAGGATAACGAAAAAGGACGCACTCTCATTACCCTACATTCCGCCACTCCAGCACGCGCCATGATGGCTCTTGCCCGGCTTTCTGAAGACCAAGACTAAAAGGCGCACATGCCAAACCCACTTATCATTACCCAAGGCGATCCGGCTGGAATTGGTCCAGAATTGGTGATTAAACTTCTCGCTAATCCACCCTGCCCAAATCTTAAAGTCATCGGTTGTGGCAATCACCTGTCGCGAATCGCCTCCCAACTGCAGCTTCCCTTTTCAGACGATCATCTGATTGATCTACCCCTTTCCGAATCCATCAAAATGGGTGAGATTTCACCTGTGGCCGGAGAACATTCCTTCGCCTGCCTCGAGGCTGCTGTCGAAGGAGCAATGGACGGGACTTTTAGCGGAGTCATCACCAACCCGATCCACAAAGAAGCTTGGTATCGCGCAGGTAAATTTTATCCCGGCCACACCGAATACCTCGTCGAAAAAACCTCTTCACCTGACCACGCTATGATGCTTACCTCAGATGAAATCACGTGCTCTCTTGTCACCACCCATGTCTCTCTTGCCAGCGTTCCGGAACTTCTTGAAGAAAAGCGTATGCTTGAGGTCATCACCCTCACCCATAAGGCAATCAGCACGATTAGGGGACAGCCTGCGCGCCTCGCCATGCCAGGACTAAACCCCCACGCCGGCGAGGGAGGACTCTTTGGCAGCGAGGAAATTGAACTCATCATTCCTGTTCTTGAGAAAGCCCGCTCAAGAGGCATCAATATCGTCGGACCGCTTTCACCCGACACCGCCTTTCTTCCTGCCATCAGACAAGATATTGACGCTTACATTTGCCTCTACCACGACCAAGGCCTCATCCCACTCAAAACACTTGCCTTTGACCTTGGTGTAAACGTCACCCTAGGCCTCCCAATCGTACGCACCTCTGTCGATCACGGCACCGCCTTTGATATTGCTGGACAAGGAATCGCCTCTGTTAGCTCGCTTATTGAAGCTACAAAGCTCGCCCAAAAACTTACCGCGTCATAACGTCGTGACAATTTGACCCCAACTGCGTCATTTTGTAATTAATAGTTGTTTCAAGAACAACGACTGAAAGATCTTTTGCCCGTAGTTAAAGGATTCGAAATGATTTTAGAGAAATTGGTCTACGTCCTGCCAGGAAGGGTAGATGTAAACAAAAAACTCAATACCAAATCAATGAATCTGACCTGCTATAATCCTAATCGCTTCTTCGGAAATCTCGATGATTTCCTCAATCAAACTCTCCGCAGCTTTAGCCCATCACCCATTACCCCCGCCTCTGGAGCTTACCGATACGAAGAAAAGGATTGCTATCGGCTTCGGCTAAATCTCCCTGGCTTTACTCGTAAAGAAATCGCCATCTCTCTTGAAAAGAAGTTGCTGACCATCATCGCAAAAAGTGAACGAGAAGATGCTTTTTTCTCCAGCTTCGAGCGCTCATACGACCTACCCAAAAACATCAACCCAAACGGCATCAACGCCAAACTTGAAAACGGCGTTCTCGATCTCAGTTTTAAAAAGCTCATCGATCAGGAGCCAAAGGTTCGCAAAATCAAAATTTGCTAATTCAAAATTCAAAGAAATAAGACCATGAAAACTCCAATCCCAACCGAACGACCAAATTTTAAAACTCGCGCCCACAAAGAGGGCTTTAACATCGACATTTCCCTCCCAGGCGTCAAAAAAAATGACCTTGAGGTGTCCCTTGCTAAGCGGCTCCTTAGGATCAACGGAATTCGCAAGGAGCTTGAAGGCAACTTTGAACGACATGAGCAGGAAGCTCTCCGCTTCGAACTCAAAGTCGAAATCCATGAAGACGTCGATGACAAAAAGATCCAGGTCAGCCATCGCGATGGCGTTCTCACCCTCTCACTCAAAAAGCGACCAGAGCTTGCTCCACGGAAAATCAATATTTTAGCCAACTAAATTCCTCAAGAGCATATTAAAGGCAATAGAGCCCCCGAAAGGAGGATCCATCTTTCATCTAGCAGCTAGAAATTCCTACCGCCCCCCTATCTCCAAGCCGATTTTTGATTCTGCATTTGTCCATTCACCCATTCCCAGCCACTTTCCCCGCATGAAACTCACCTCATGGAACGTCAACGGCATACGTGCCATTCTTAAAAAGAACTTTACCGACTTCGTCCTTGAGCACGCTCCAGACATCCTTTGCCTACAAGAGACTAAAGCACGTCCCGAACAAGTCGAACTCCCGCTGGATTTAGCTGGCTACAAAACTTACTGGAACTCCGCTGAAAAACCCGGTTACTCTGGTACCGCTATCTTCACCAAAAGCGAGCCACTCTCAGTTCGGCTCGGCATTGGCTCGGAAAAAAGCGCCGAGGGCGACAAGGAAGGTCGCGTCATCACCCTAGAATATCCCAGCTTTTTCCTCGTCACCGTTTACACCCCAAACGCAAAGAATGAACTTGCCCGCCTCCCTTACCGGATGGAGTGGGATACAGCCTTCCGCGAATACCTACAGCTTCTCGAAGCCGAAGGAAAACCCGTCTTAGCCTGCGGAGATCTAAACGTTGCGCACCAAGAAATCGATCTTGCCCGCCCAAAAACCAATCATAGAAGCGCTGGGTTTTCTGACGAAGAACGGGCCGGTTTCACTGAACTGGTCAATGCTGGATTCATTGACACCTTCCGCTACTTCCACCCCGATCAAACCGACACCTACTCTTGGTGGAGCTACCGTGGAGGCGCGCGTGCTAACAACGTCGGATGGCGTATCGACTACTGGATCACATCCCAATCCCTCGCCCCCAAACTTAAATCCGCCTCAATCAACGATGACATTCTTGGCTCTGACCACTGCCCCGTAACCCTTAACATAGAGATCTAATCTGCGCTCTGTAACCACTACCCTAAATCAGACGCCAACTATCTTCGCCACTCCATGTGCCCTAGTGGAAAATCTTAGCTCAGATCTATCCCCCAAGGAATTCATACCACATCGAAAAGCGAAGCTTTTGACTACTTCATTTTCGCTAGAAACTCGACGTTACCATCCGTCCCAGTGATCGGCGAAGTGACAACCCCACACCATTCTCGGCCTAGCTCTTCGATAATAAAAGTCCGGATCTTATCAACGGATTTTTGATGGAGCTCCGGCTCTCTCACAATCCCACCTTTCCCTACTTCTTCTCGTGAAAGTTCAAACTGAGGTTTGATGAGAGGGATAATAAAACCACCTTCCTTAAGAATGGAAAAGGCGGCGGGCAACACCTTTGTGAGGGATATGAACGATAAATCCATCACGACTAAATTCACCTTTTCCCCAATGTCTTCGACCGTGAGATTACGAGCGTTGAAACGCTCCTTAGAAAGAACACGTTCATCACTTCGTAACTTCCATACCAATTGATTGGTCCCCACATCAATAGCATGAACACGCACTGCACCTTTTTGAAGCAGGCAATCGGTAAAACCTCCCGTAGAAGCTCCTAGATCAGCACAGACCCAGCCCGTTGGATCGATCCCAAATTCGCACAAGGCCCCTTCGATTTTGAATCCCCCGCGACCGACATACCTTGGCTTTTCCTTAACCGATAAATCCGCATCCTCAGCGATTTGTGTACTTGGTTTAGCAACACGCTCGGTTCCAGTCATGACTTCGCCGGCCATAATCAACCGTTTCGCCTGCTCACGGGAATCACACAGTCCCCGCGACACCAACAGCGCATCTACCCTTTGCTTAGCCATCAACTTTCTACTTCGGCTTTATTGAGAGCATTAATAAATTCCCGCAAAAGCCCAAAATCGCGACGGCGATGGCGCAGGATAATTCTTGGCAAGTCGACCAACTCAGGTTCGCTCTGTTCCTCTTTTAAGGCAGATCCCTGCTCGATCTCACCTGACTTGACTATTACCGCAAACCGTTGATTTAGATCTTCCAAAGCTCCCTCCGATAGCGCGGTTTGCAAACGCACTACCAGACGTTCACCGACATATCGGTAGGAATGAAAATTGGCATAGAATCCCGTAATCTCACGAATTGCTTCCTCCACATCGTCCGTGACTTTAAAAAGTGAGAAATCAGATTCAGAAATCAAACCCAATCTCAAAAGGTGCTCTTCCACAAATTGCTTCCATGCTTTCCAATAGGTCCCGCCCGGTGCATCAAGACAGACAATGGGGTAAAGCTTCGCCTTACCGGTTTGAATCAAGGTCAAGGCTTCTAGGATCTCATCCTGAGTTCCGAACCCGCCCGGCATCCCAACTCCGGCATCTGCTTCTTTTACGAAGGCCAACTTTCTAGTAAAAAAGTAATTATAGTCGATGAGCTTTGGATCTCCATAGATGAACTCGTTTGCGGAAGCTTCAAAAGGAAGCGATATATTGAGCCCAAAGCTATGATCGGCAGTCGCCCCTTCATTACCTGCCGCCATAATTCCCGGCCCCGCCCCAGTAATTGTCATAAAACCTTCCTCAACCATCCGACGAGAAAACTTAACCGCGGTTTGATATTCCCTCTCCTCTGGCTTGGTCCGGGCCGAGCCAAAGAGTGCAACCTTACGATTTCCCCGGAAAGGGCCAAAGATTTCACTCGATTTCTTCATTTCCTTAAGAGCGCGGTTCGCCAATTTAAAGTCAGCCTGATTAGAAGAGCCTTGAGCCATTCCGACGGCCGTCGAAATCATCTCGGCCAGCAAGCAAAAGTCATCTACTCCCTCCACTGATTTGGCAAGATCAAGAATCCGCGTATCGAGTTCTTTACTCCCAGTGGAATCGATAAAATTACAAGCTTGGTCGGGAACCATCCCGGCAGTGAGGTCGCGATACAGGGGCGGCTGCCTGTTATGGCTTTTAGACATAATGATTAATCTGGACCGAATCGTTCAATCTGACAAACCTCCACTCTTGAATTTTTCAAAAAACCTTAAACACTCCGCCCGTGGCCACCACTAACACAGACGACCTCCGCATTGACCGTATCGACCCGCTTATCTCGCCGGCTGTTCTTTCCTACCAACTTCCACTCAGCGAATCAGCAGCACAGCTTGTTGCTTCAGCCCGCAAAGGAGCTGAGGCAATCCTGAAAGGTGAGGACGACCGACTACTTGTCGTAGTGGGCCCCTGTTCGATCCACGACCCTTCAGCAGCGATTGAATACGCCATGCGTCTGAAGGAAGCTGCTACTCTCTATCAAAAAGACCTTCATATCATTATGCGTGTCTATTTCGAGAAACCCCGAACGACCGTCGGCTGGAAAGGACTCATCAATGATCCTAACTTAAACGATTCATTTGACATAAACCGGGGCTTACGCACGGCCCGTGAACTACTCCTTCAACTTGCTGAAATGGGAGTTCCTGCTGGCACCGAGTTTCTTGATGCGATCTCTCCCCAGTATGTCGCCGACCTGATTGCCTGGGGAGCTATCGGAGCCCGTACTACCGAATCCCAAGTCCACCGTGAGCTCGCCTCCGGACTCTCAATGCCGGTTGGTTTTAAAAATGGCACTGGCGGCTCAATCCAAATCGCACTTGACGCCATTGGAGCTTCCTCAAAGCCTCACCACTTCCTTTCTGTCACCAAGCAAGGCGTCTCAGCAATCGTCACCACCACCGGAAACGATGCTTGCCACCTCATCCTCCGCGGAGGCAAGAGCGGCCAAAATTACACCCGCGATGAAATCGATCCAGTTAGCTCCAAACTCCGCGAGATCGATCTACCCGAGCAGCTGATGGTCGATTGTTCCCATGGCAATTCAAACAAAGACTACCGAAACCAACCTCGAGTGGCTGCAGACCTTTGCGAACAAATGGCAAACGGAGCCAAAGACATCGCTGCCGTCATGATCGAATCCAACATTGTAGAAGGAAACCAGAAGATATCCGACGATATGGTGTATGGACAATCGGTCACCGATGCCTGTATTAACTGGCAAACCACCGAGGAGGTTCTCAAAGCTTTCGCTAAAGCGGTCCAAGCCCGTCGTTCGAAGAATGACTAAGGACACCGTCATCTCCAACCTGCTTCGGCAGATGGAGGAAAACATCGCAATCACCAGATCAGCCCTCACTGAAACCAGCGAAAACGCGAACGGTGACGAGGCCAAGCCCGAGGGGAAATACGACACGCGCGCGATTGAGGCAGCTTACCTTGCCGAAGCACAAGCCGCTCAATTAGTGATCGCTGAGGAATCTCTCGCTACCCTCAAGAGATTCGCGCCCAGCCCCTTCGAAATGACAGAGGTGATCGGAGCCGGAGCACTAGTCGAAGTCGATCAGGAGGGCGAAATTTGCTTTTATCTACTCGCACCGACCGGAGGCGGGCTTATGACGGAATACCTCGGGTGTGACGTCACCGTGGTCACTCCAGACTCACGACTTTATCAGGATCTCATTGGAAAAAAGATGGGAGACGAATTAGAAAAAACCGCACTCATCATCACAGGAGTCGAGTAACACCCTAAATCACTTGTTTCCCCAGTGTTTTTCAACTTGGCAAGATAGGACTGAGTTCCTATCAGCAGGCAGCACACCTTGATCAGATCTTTGATCTTATGAGAATCTTTAACCTCCGATGCAGAATCTTCCTGATTCTCTTTTTAGTAATCCTTTCGGCCTCCGCCGCAAAGGTCAGCTGGCAAATTAAAGAGTATCGTAACCACAAGTATGTTCCTCTTTCACAGGTCAAAGATTTTTACAATCTCACCAGCATGACCAAGTCGGGAAGCTACATTATCCTGAAAAACTCCGACGTAGAGCTCAAGTTCCGAGCGGGGGGCCAGGAGGTCCTGATGAACAACGTGAAATTTATTTTCAGCCACGCTGTGATCTCTCTTGGTTCTTATCATATTTCAATCATGGACCTCAAGAAGGTGATTGACCCAGTCCTCCGGCCTTTCAAAATTAAGGCCGCGAAAGGTTTTGATACCGTCATCATCGATCCCGGACACGGTGGAAAAGATCCTGGTGCCGTCAATTCGCTGGGGACCGAGGCCGGTTACAATCTGAAGATTTCCAAGCTTTTACAAGACAACCTTAGGAAACGTGGCTTCAAAGTTGTCATGACTCGTAGTACCGACGTTTTCCTAACTCTTCAGGAACGAGTCAAACTTGCCAATCTCTACAGGGACGCAATTTTTATAAGCATTCACTTCAATTCCGTAGGCTCACGTGCTCGCTCGCAGGCGCGCGGAATTGAAACCTTCACTCTTTCTCCAGTCGGGGTTGCCCACTATGGGCGTGGAGCGCAAGCTTCGGATAATATCGAGCGAATGGGAAATGCCCAAGACTCGGCAAATATAGCTCTCGCAACCGCCGTCCACTGGAGCAGTATCCAGCTTCTCGCTCGAGCTAAACTAGAAGTCCCCGATCGCGGGATTCGTCGGGCCCGTTACAGTGTTCTAACCGGCGTCAAACACCCTGCCATCCTCTTCGAAGGAGGCTTCATGAGCCACCCAAAAGAGAAATACTTAATAAACAACCCAACCTACCAACGTACTCTCGCTAAGTCGATGTGCGAAGCCATCGTCTTCTACCGGAAGGCCACAATGCAGAAGATTGGGACCACGAAGCGCTAATCGGGTTCACGCTCAAGATTGAAAAAGAAAGGGGCCGATCACCCCCTTTTTTATTTATCCGATTCCGTCGGGGGCTACGATTCGGCCAACAGCCTATTTTATGAATGCTACACACACTTTTATTGCAATCATCGTTGCCACCGCTGGATCGCTCCTAAGCAAAGGATCGGTCATCATTAACGAATTCATGGCGGGAAATGATACTACAGTTGCTCCCAATTCCGTCCCAGGACGTTTCGATGACTGGATTGAGCTTCATAATACGGGCGGCGGCGCACAAGATATGGGGGGATGGCTTCTGACCAACAACCCGAATGGTTCCAACGCATGGATTTTCCCAGCCGGAACGATTGTCCCAGCTAACGGCTACCTGATTATCTTTGCATCTGGCGACGATACTCCCGACAGCAAACGTAATCTTCACACCAATTTCAAACTAGCCAAGAGCGGAGAATACCTTGCCCTAATGGCGCCCGATGAGTCAATAAGCTCAGAATTTGGACCAGCGGGCAGTTCGTATCCTAGTCAATCGGATAATATTTCGTATGGAGTTCATCCAGTCACTAATAAGATTGTCTTCTTCGAAAATCCAACTCCGGGCGCAAAAAATGACGTAGACGGCATCGCACGTGTTGCTCCACTCGAGGTTTCTCCGACTCGTGGCCTTTATCAAAGCGTCCAGCAAATCACCCTCTCAACTGCAACTCCTAGTGCTACCATCTACTATACTACCGATGGATCATCTCCGCTTACGAATAACGGAAGTCCCAGTGCTAACGCAACCGCTTACACAAACCCCATTCGCATAAGTAAAACTACGGTCATCCGTTCAGCTGCAACCGCAAATAACTTTACGCCCAGCCCTTGGGAAGCACACACCTACCTCCTTCTTGATATCGATAATGCCAAGGCAAATGGAACTGATTCGAATGGCCTCAACAATCCGATTCTCCAGCAAACCCGTCCCGCCGGCTATGGCACGTTTCCATCGGGAGATTACAATATGGATACGCGAATCACTCGCTCAACCGCACCCTCGCCAGGCCACAACGGACTCACAATCGCACAAGCAATGCTGCAAGGCTTCAAAGAGACACCTTCTATCTCTATTTCGATGCCCGCTGCGGACTTCGTAAATCTCTACTCCAATTCCACATCACAAGGGCTGGAGCGAGGCTGTTCCGCTGAATTTATACCAGCTGAGAACGATTCACGACCTGCCTTCCAAGAACACTGCGGGCTCAAGGTTCAGGGCGGAGCCAGCCGTAATCCAAGCTCATCCCCTAAGCACTCACTTTCCTTCCGATTTCGCACGGAATATGGCGCTGGTCGCCTTGGACAAGTTCTTTTCCCCGAAGTAAATATCGAAAACTTCAATTCTATCGCTCTGCGCGCAGGCTATAACAATTCTTGGATTCATCGGGATTCTGGGCAACGGAGCCGCGGCTCTATGATTCGAGACCAATGGATGCGTGAAAGCCTTCGCGATATGGGCAACCAAGATGCTGGTGCCGGATTCCTAGCTCACTTATTCGTGAACGGACTTTACTGGGGGCTCCACAATGTTGCCGAACGACAAGATAACGCCCATTATGCCAACTACGATGGAGGCGACAGTGATCTCATTGACGCTCGGAACGGAGGAACCTTTGTCGAAGGAAACTCTACTGCTTGGAATGCCATGCGCTCGGTCGTCAACACTCGCAACTGGAAGAACATTCAACAAGTGCTCGACGTTGACAACTATATCGACTTCCAGATCATCCAAATTTTCGGAGGAAACCAAGATCTGAAATTTGATGGAAACTGGCGTGCTGCCGGAGGAGGCCCATATTCTACTCCAACCGAAATGCGCCCATGGAAGCTCTATTCTTGGGACGGGGAACGAGTTCTCGAGAACCCCTCTTCTAGCTCAAATCCGCGTGATATTGTTCGTATTCAATCAAGCCTGCAAGCAATCCCAGAATATCGCCAACGCTTTGCTGACCGTGCACACATGCACCTTACCGGAGATGGAGCTCTTACTCCTGAAAAAACAAGAGCTCGCTGGGAAAAATATGCGACAACCATCGATAAGGCGATCATTGCCGAAGCCGCCCGCTGGGGCGACCACCGCCGCTCCACGGCATACGATCGTGACGAATGGTTAACGGAACAAAATCGGCTCTACAATTCCTATTTCCCGGTTCGAACTAACAACGTCATTAGGCAACTCAAAAGATCTAATTTATACCCTGCATTACAATCTCCTAATTTTGCCATCAACGGACAAACATCCGGAGGTGGATTTGCAGGAGGCAACAATCAACTAACTCTCAACGGAGAGACTGGAACCATCTACTACACCCTTGACGGAACAGATCCTCTCCGCTCAGACGGGACAATTTCTCCAAAAGCGATTCCAATCTTCTCCGGCGTGGCGACCGAATTAGTCTTTCCATTTGAGTCAGACCAATGGCGTTACCAAGCCTCCTCGGTTGCACTTTCCTCAAGCAATGTTGTGAGAACAAATCCCGCTTCGGGATACAACTCAAACGATTGGAAACACCCTCAATTTGACGACAGCTCTTGGGAAGAAGGTCAGGGTTTGATCGGAGGACGCACCGCAACCTCAATCAATGCCGCTCGTGCAAATACAATTCTGGATATTGGACCGTTCGGTAATGGTTACCCCACTGTCTACTTCCGCAAAAGTTTTGAAGTGATTGATGCTGCCGATGTGACCTCACTCACTTTATCAACAATCATGGACGATGGACTGATTGTTTATCTTAATGGGAAAGAAATGTTTCGAGAAAACATGAAAGCCGGAGCTGTAACCTACAGCGATTTTGCAGCCCGTAGTTCTAACGAAAACGAGAGTTTTGAAACCGAATTTTCAATAGCTCCAGGCGATCTTCTCGAGGGAACAAATACCCTCTCGATTGAACTTCATAATTCTAGCGCCAACAGTAGCGACTTAGGAATCGATGTCGCCCTTTCTCTTTCACGCCCAGCCGGGAAGCCCATCATCAACCTGCAAGAATCAGCGCTTATCACGGCACGTTTAAAAATTGAAGATGAATGGTCTGCCCCCATTTCCGGAACCTTCCTTTTGGAACAACCAGCAAACGCTACGAACCTCGTCATTAGCGAGATCAACTACCACCCGCGGGAAGCCTCTCTCCTTGAGAAACTCGACGCTGCGCCCCTCGATCTAGAAAACAAGGATCTCTTTGAATATGTCGAACTCACCAACACCGGAGCAACCGCAATTAATCTTGCCGATCTCTCCTTCACGGAAGGAATCTCACTTTCCCTCTCCCCCTACCCACTTGCTCCTGGCGGACGAGCACTCGTCGTGCGGGATCGGATCGCTTTTCTGGAGCGATATGGCCAAGACCTTTCCAATCTGATCGCGGGAACCTTTGTTGGCTCGCTTGATAACAATGGTGAAACCCTCACCCTCCTAGATAGCGCGGGAAACTTAATCAGCTCTTTTCGCTTTGATGATTCAGACTCCTGGCCAGCGCGCCCCGACGGTGATGGCTCATCATTGGAGCTCCGTGACCTTACCAGCGATCTTTCCAATCCCGATAGCTGGGTTCCTAGCGTAGCCTTCCACGGCTCCCCGGGGACTAACGGCTCGATTGCCGATCGAAGAGTGGTCATCAACGAAGTCAGATCAGCTGACCCCGGCTTGGACTTCATCGAACTGCACAACACCACTGCCTCACCTCTCGAGATCGGAGGATGGTTTCTCTCAGACTCCAAGAGGGTTTATCGTTCATATGAACTTCCCCAGAAGACACTCGGAGGACTCGACTATTTTGTCATCGAGGAAAGTCAATTTAACACTCCCCCAGCAAATCTAATTACCAACTATACGGGAGTCGCGGGCTCAAGTCCAACCACGGTAAAAAGCAGTACTCACGGATTATTAACCGGAGATCTTATCACGATTGATGGTTACAATGGCTTTTCCAAATTTAATGATAGCTTCGAAGTGGTAGTTATTGATCAAGACAGCTTCATGATCGACGCCACATTCCTCGACAACACTGCCATCAAAGGAAATTGGCAAACCGGCCGCCCTTTTGGTCTCAATAGCGGGGGAAATGGCGACGACATCTGGCTCGTCGAAACCGACAGCTCGGGTCACCCAATCAGCTTTGTCGACAAAGTTAAATTCGCAGCGGCGGCTCCTGGAACCACCCTCGGACGTTGGCCAGATGGTATGGGGACTGGCACGCTCTTCACGATGACAGCTCGCACACCCGAGAATCCAAATAGTGGGCCAGCCCTCGGGCCAGTCCTTATCTCCGAAATTCACTACGCTCCAAACAGTTCCGATTCTCACGAATTTGTCGAACTCACTAACATCGGAGACACTACAGTCTCACTTGAATTCTGGAAGCTCAGGGGAGGTCTCGATTTCGACTTCAATTCTTCTCACCGCATCGCCGCAGGCGCATCAATCGTCATCGTCACTTTTGATCCTCAAATTGATATCGCCCAAACTATTAATTTCCGAGAGACCTTTGGGATTACGCCCTCAGTCACCTTAATTGGACCTGCAAACGACGGCCCGCTCAATAATTCGAACGGGACAGTGCGACTGCAAAAAGGCCTCGACGACGATGGCTCGGATCAGGTTACGACCGATGTCGTTCGCTATCAATCAACTCTTCCTTGGCCTGTTGCGACTGGGGGCTCCTCACTAACGCGTAATGGAGCAATTGACTTTGGAAATTTCTCGAGCTCATGGAATGCTGCAAAGCCTACACCTGGACGAACTCTTGAAACCGAAAGCTACCAAAACTGGGCCTTAGAGAATGGTGTTGGTATCGAAGATCTAGATCCAGACGGCGATTCCCTCTCAAACCTTCTCGAATTTGCGCTTGGAACCGATCCAAATTCTCCTGATGAGCTCGCTTCTCTCGTCCAGATCGGCCTCGATGGAACGGTTAGCTTCACCAGACAGATTGATCACAGCGGAGTAACTCTTGAATTCCAAACGTCTACCGACCTCAAAATGTGGTCAACGAGAGAAACTGTTGTTAGCGCATTATCAGGATCGATCCAAACAAGGCGATTCAACTTCAACCTATCGGACACTAGCAAGATGTTCTGGCGTCTTCGGGCTCTCTCATTCTAGACGATTTCAAGCCGACCCACCAAGACGCCTTATGGGCCTCCCTCGGGAGGAGGATAAGTAAAGACAATCTTGCCAGATATGGATCCATGGTTTCAACTTCTCAGCATAACACTATGAGATTTGGAATCATTGGAGCTGGAATGATCGGGCATTTCCACGCCAAAGCAATTACCGCCATGACCGGGGGCACTCTCCACTCGGTTTTTGATCTTCGACAGGAGGCCGCAGATAAACTCGCTCACGAATATGGAGCGAAGGCTTTTTCTAATATCGCGGAATTCCTTGCCGACCCCGGACTGGAAATCGTGACTGTCGGCACCCCCAGCGGCGCGCATCTTGACCCGACCTTGGCAGCACTCAAGGCTGGGAAACACGCCATCGTCGAAAAGCCACTTGAGATTACGATTCCCCGGATTGACGAATTAATGTCAGCCGCCGAAGAAAATGGCAAAACCCTTGCTGCAGTCCTAAATCGAAGATTCCACCCCGGAATGAATGCCTTCAAAAAAGCAGCCGACGAAGGCCGCTTCGGTATCCTCGCTTCGGCTTCAGCGTATATTAAGTGGTATCGTGACCAAGCTTACTACGATTCCGCAGGTTGGCGCGGAACCTGGGCCCTTGACGGAGGTGGAGCCCTCATGAACCAATCTATTCACACTGTCGACGCTCTCATCTACCTCGCAGGCCCCGTTAAAAGCGTTCAAGCTACAACAGTTTGCCTTGCTCATGAGCGGATCGAAGTCGAGGACCACTGCGTCGCCATTATTGAATTCGAGAATGGCGCGCGCGGAGTCATCGAAGCCTCAACCTGTACCTGGTCAAAGGACGGACACCCTGCCCGAGTCCAACTCGCTGGAACCGACGGATCGGCCTTCCTTGCCGACGAAGTCTTTGAAATTTGGGACTTCCGCGAGGAGAGGCCTGAGGATGCTGAAATTAAAAGCACCCTTATGAAGGGACAGGAAGCCGGCCTTGGGGCAAATGATCCTACTGCCATCAACTTCTACCAACACCAACGAAACTTCGAAGAAGTAGTCGCGGCCATCAACGAAGGCCGGCAGCCATCAACTTCAGCAACCGAAGCCCGAAAATCAGTTGAAGTAATTACCGCTATTTATGAGAGCGCTCAAAATGATGGAAAGAAAATCTTCCTTTAGCTGATCGTTCATAGCTGTTGCCAAATCTAAATTTTGGCGCTTCAACATCAAGCGGAGCTCCGAAAAAAGCCCCCTCGAAAAGAAGAAGGACCTCTCCTCCCAAAATTCATCACCAACTTAGATCAAGATCAGTTTTTTATTGCCATGAGAGTGCTCATTCTAATTTTTTGTTCCTTAACTATTTTA
>CESO01024751.1_pt1 | contig 26757 bp, 21 predicted proteins | sample 356341 | NCBI WGS metagenome assembly CESO01 (sample SAMEA2621812, study PRJEB7988) | marine metagenome | biome: marine biome (ENVO:00000447); feature: deep chlorophyll maximum layer (ENVO:xxxxxxxx); material: "saline water (ENVO:00002010), including plankton (ENVO:xxxxxxxx)" | depth 35 m | reverse complement strand
TCAGCTGCGTCAACGCCATCACACCGCTACACAGCGGATCTGGCCTGTGGCTTTGAGAAGCATTGGCGCACCCAATGGGAATCCGATGGGATCTATCGTGTGGCCAATCCGGGAGATCCCGGATTCGACGACTCGCTGCCCAAGTTCTACTGCCTCGACATGTTCCCCTATCCATCGGGAGCCGGTCTGCATGTCGGACATCCGGTTGGATACATCGGCAGCGACATCCTCTCCAGATTCCATCGAATGCGTGGTTACAACGTTCTGCATCCGATGGGCTGGGATGCCTTCGGATTGCCAGCGGAACAATACGCCATCACAACCGGAATTCATCCCGCCGAAACCACACGGGCCGCGATCGAAACCTATCGAGGCCAGCTGGATGCCATCGGATTCAGCTACGACTGGTCTCGTGAACTCGCGACCATCGATCCCGACTACTATCGATGGACCCAATGGATCTGGCTCCAGGCATGGAATTCATGGTTCGACGACACATGCGACAAGGCGAAACCCCTCTCTGAATTGATCGAGTCTCTGTCCAACGGGCAGAGAGAGGTCGAAGGTCGACCATGGTCCGATCTCAACGACGAGGAACAACAGGCGTATCTCGACGATAAACGACTCGCGTACCTCTCGGAACAGGTCGTGAACTGGTGTCCAAAGCTCGGAACGGCTCTTGCCAATGAAGAGGTCATCGATGGAAGAAGCGAACGAGGAGGCTATCCCGTCGTTCGCAAGCCGCTCAAACAGTGGATGTTTCGGATCACGGCCTATGCAGACAGACTGCTCGCCGATCTGGACAAGGTGAATTGGCCCGAATCGACTCGGACCATGCAAGCTGAATGGATTGGCCGAAGCGAAGGCGCGGACATCGATTTCCAATGTGAACATGGAGATCCCATCCGTGTATTCACGACACGACCGGACACCATTTTCGGTGTGACATTCATGGTTCTCGCACCTGAGCACCCATTGGTGCAAGCCTTGATCACGTCTCCGTCACCATCAACCGATGTCGAGGCGTTGAAGCAGTACGTCGAGACCGCCTCGTCAAGAGCAGATGTCGAGCGGATGGCTGACCAGGAAGACAAGACCGGTGTTGCCCTGGGACTTTCGGCCATCAATCCGGCGACCGGTGAGACCATCCCGATCTGGGTCGCCGACTATGTCCTGATGAGCTACGGCCATGGCGCGATCATGGCCGTCCCCGGACATGATGAACGCGATGCCGCCTTCGCGACCAGGTTCGATCTCGATATCAGAACCGTCGTCAGATCATCGAATGGTCCGGCCGGCGAGGGATGCCTGACTGGAGATGGACTCGTCATCAACTCCTCCGGCGACGATCTTTCACTGGACGACTGCACTTCGGAAGAAGCCAGAGAAGCCGTCATTGAATGGATTGAAAAGAAGCGAATCGGAGACCGTCAAGTCCGCTATCGACTTCGCGACTGGCTCTTCTCACGACAACGCTACTGGGGAGAGCCGTTTCCAATCGTCCACGATGAACACGGGCGTACCTGGCCGATCTCGGAAGAGCATCTTCCCGTGGAACTTCCGCCGCTTGACGATTTTGTGCCCGTGGAATCAGAGGATCCACAACCTCTTCTGGCCAAGGCTGAAGCGTGGCTGAACACGACAGCCGGCGAGGCTGGTGTCGATCCAGCCCTGCTTCCTCCGGACACGCCTGTCACCAGGGAAACCAACACCATGCCCGGATGGGCCGGTTCATGCTGGTATCACCTTCGATACTGCAGCCCGAACTGCGATACCCGATTCGTGGATGAGAAGGCGGAGGCCTACTGGCTGGGAGATGGCGTCGATCTGTACATCGGCGGTGCCGAGCACGCCGTGCTTCATCTGCTCTATGCACGTTTCTGGAACAAGATGCTCCATGATCTGGGCCATGTCTCCTCCGAAGAGCCTTTCCGCAGACTGTTCCATCAAGGCCTGCTCACGAGCTGGGCGTTCCAGCGAAGCGATGGGTCACTTGTTCCAGTCGATGAGGTCGAGGAGAAGGACGGCGATCAGTACGTGGAAACGGCGACCGGCGCATCGGTCAAGCGAACCATCGCGAAGATGAGCAAGTCCCTGAGAAATGTCATCAACCCCGATGAGGTCATCGAGACGTGGGGCGCCGACACACTGCGTCTCTACGAGATGTACATGGGGCCGCTGGAGTCGAGCAAGCCCTGGAATCCACGTGACATCATCGGCGTATTCCGGTTCCTGCAGAGACTGTGGCGGCTGGTCATCGACGAGGAGACCGGTTCCGTCATCATGGCGGACGAACCCGATGAGACGATTGAACGGGCGTTGCACCGGACGATTCACAAGGTCGAATCCGATATCGAACGCCTTTCGTTCAATACCGCCATCGCCGCATTGATCGAATTCGTCAACGTCGCAACCTCCACGGGCCGCATGACCACCGACCAGATCGGAAGACTGGTTCGCACCCTGGCACCGATGGCTCCATTCGTTGCCGAGGAAATCTGGCATCGGATCGGCAACGAGTCGTCGATCGCCCTGACCCAGTGGCCTGAATTCGACGAAACAATGCTGGTTGATGACACCATGGAAATGCCGATACAGATCAAGGGGAAGGTCCGATCCAAGATCACCGTCCCTTCCGACGCCTCTGAAACGCATCTGCAGGAGACGGCTCTGGCAGATCCACGAATCGTGGAACTCATCGGTGAGGCACCTGTCCGAAAAGTCATCGTCGTACCTGGCAAGATAATCAACATAATCACGGGCTGATCATGTCACTGCTTCCTCTTATCGATCTCTCGAGTCTTCCTGATACACAATGGCTGGTCGAGCCTCCTGAGCCCAGCGGCATACTCATCGGAGCGCCCAATGAGGTCTCCGGGCAGCAGGCCATCCAGAGGATGGCCGATTTCATCGGCGATTCCATTCAAGCCGGCGAGCTGGAGACGCCGCCCGACCAGGACTGGCTGGCTCAGGTCGAGGTGCCGGGAATACCGCATGCGCTGCTCCTGTTCGGTGCGCCCAGAACCGAGGATGACGGACTCGAGTGCTCTCTGGAGGAGTGCCCCTATCTCGTCGGGATCGAAACGATTCTGCCTGCGATCGACCCGCTGACGATGTATGTGAACATGGTTCGACTCGTTGCCGCTTCCGCCGGTGAAGCGATGTTCGCATGGGACATCGTGACGAATCGGATCATGACGGGACAGACGCTCGACAACGCCTTTCTCGGAGACGGCGCCGAACCACCCGATCGCATCCTCTGGGTCATCGAAGGCATCGAGACTGAGGAAGAGGACTGGATCCTCCAGACCAAGGGCCTGCATCGATGCGGTCGAGCCGAACTGGCTGTCGCCAATGTCGGCGAGGAGTCCCATCAGGCGGCTCTGATGCTGCTTGACGGTGTGGCGAGTCTGAGCATGGAGCATCCGCTTCCATCGCCTTCGGACATTGCTCGCATCGGTGCCGATCTCAAGATGCAGCTGAAGACGGCCGAGTCGATGGAGCTCGAGGAATATCTACCATCGCCCACCGCCATGATCACCGATCCGGAGGGAAAGGATGCCTCCGTCATTCTCGAGGCCCTCAAGCAGCCCACGGTGGCGATGTACCAGACCAGCAGATCAAGCTCGAGAGAAACGAGGCTTGCGAGAGAAAGCTGGTCGATCTTCGTGAACACCTGCCGACATGTCTGTGGGGAGATCGACTGTCTTGTGCAGGTCCCCTTCATGCCCAAGGAGGACGACGAGCAGGATACGCATCATCTCTGGCTCAAGGTCGTGAAGGTCAACAACGACATGCTTCAGGCGGAACTCGTCCATTGCCCGCCTGATCTACCGGGGATGACACCCGGCGATCTGCACGACATCGACAGCGAGACGATCTCTTCATGGTGTGTCATGCTTCCACAAGGGCCACACGGACCCGATGCAGCCATGGCGCTAGAGAGCATGTATCCCGATGACCAATGAGGCCGGCAATCACGAACGGCTGGTGTCCGTGGAGGATTGCGACAGTAAATTCGCCGCCGAGGCGCTTGTGATTCTCCTGGCCGAATTCGATATTCCGGCCGACTCCCCCGGTGTTCTTCCCGAGAACTACACGAGCCTTCAACCAAGGCAGGGCAAAGGCGCCTACCCGGTGCTGGTCAGGGAATCCCAACTCGAACTGGCACGTCTCACCATCGAGGATGCTCGTACCGATGCACGTGAACTCGATTGGGAACAGGTGGATATCGGGGAGCGGTGCGACAGCCTGCCGTTGAAACCGGTTCCGAAGTCGATCAAGCCCTCCATTCGCTTCATTGCGATGATCTGCCTGATTCTGCTGGTCATCTTCGTTGCCATCGCGATCCCGAGCCTCTTCTGAGAACGGGTACGACGGTCACGGCTCAAGTGAAACAGACTCGATGATCCTGGCGACCAGATTCTCCAGTGTGAGACGATCCTGATCGCTGAAGCTGTTCTGCTGCAGGATGATCGATATGTCCTGTGAATAACGGGTCCACTTCTCGGTGAACTCCACCGTGGACATCGCGTCTGGGCGCTTCTCCAGAACAGCCTCCCGATCGGCGACCAGCTGCTGCAGGATGAGATCGATGTCGAAGCCCATCGGCATGCTCGAGACCTGCATGGGCTGGGCGTCGTTCCCAGGGGGGTTCAGGAGCCTCGGTTTGGGTCCATGAAGCTGGTAGTACTCGTAGACCCTCTTTTCATCCAGATGACGATCGCTGTTCGCGAATCGAGAATTTCGATTCTGCTGGACCAGCTGATCCGTTGAACCGAGCTTAATTCGTATGCGAATTCGACGGCTTCTACGTTCACCCTCTTCGCCATTGGCCATCTCGTCTCGAGCGATTTCAAGCTCCACTTCATCACCTGGCCAGTACTGCTTGATCAATGAAGAGACCTGCGATGGGATTTCAAGGGGCTCATCTTCAATGGACACCATGACATCGCCGATCCTGAGCACATCCTCGGCAGGCATGCCCGGAATCAGATCGACCACCTCGACGCCACGAACGGGTTCGCCGTTGTGATCGACGAAATCCGAGATGTGCTTCTTCATCGAGATTCCCACGGCGCCCTTGGGAAGGAGTAGCAGTCTTGTCTCGATGGCACGGAGCAGACGCAATCTCTGCTCCTGCGTCATGAGTGATTGGGCAAGGCGCTCGACGATCACGCGTTCCTCGACGACTCTGTCCCTGGCAAGATCGATCGTCGCCGTCTCACGATCGAGCCATCGCTCGCTGTCCAACCGTTCCATGTAGACGGAAAGCCGGTGACGAGGGTCGCCGGGCAGATCCGCGGGGGTCGGTGGCAATGAATCAGCGAGAACGGACGACAGACCGGCCATGGCCATGAACAGCATCAGGATGATTCGCGTCATTTTCATCTCAACCAAGGATAGTCTGAAGAGTCGCGATCAGTCGACCGGAATTCGAGAGCATGTTCTTGAGTGAATCCGAGACCACCGGCAGGAAATCGTTGATCGAATGATCTCCGAACCGTCCCTCTCGAAGAAGGGAGGGAATCGTCTCCAGCGCAATCGCCTCGACCATCAAGGCCGGCAATGCCGCCAGTTCGGTGGCTACCGGTGATCTGGCGGCATGGGAGGCGTAGCCTCTGGCCAATGACTTGACGGACGGTTCGTGCAGCTGAACCGGCCAGGTCGATCCTTCATCATTGTGAAGAGCAGTCACATACCGACCGAAGTGGAGTATGGCTGACGCAATGTCCACGATTCTCGGTTCTCTGCGAACATTGTCGAAATCGAGAACGACTCGGACATTGGAACGATCACCGAAGAGCACGTTTCCCGGATGCCAGTCGCCATGCACGATCGTCGTCGACCATTTCGACCATCCCAACGAGTCGACGTTCTGGGCGGCTTCCGTGTAGCACTCCCTGATCTGATTGCAGATGCGCCTGCTTCGGCGGCTCAGATGTGAGGAATATTTCTCGACATGCTTGTCCAGACGTGAGACTCCATGGAATCCACCACCTTGCCGGGCGGGGTAGTCGAAGTCGTTGAGAATCCCGTGGAAATCCGACAGAGCCGCGCCACAGGCCTCGAGTTCGATGCTCGTACCATGACATCGACTGGCTCGAATGAAGCGAAACAGCTCGTACATGCCGTGGCTTCCACGGATCGCCGTTGATCGACTTCGTCGAGAGGCCATGATCTCGGCGACCGGATAGCCCGCTTTTCGAAGTTGGCCATGAACCGTGTGTTCGAACTTTATGCGTCTCGGCTCGTCTCTTCCGGGAGCTCTTCGCTTGAGAAGGAACTCCCCGGCGTCGGATTCGATCAGGGCCTTTGGTGCACGACTGGAGCCGCGTTCGTAGGCACGGACGCTGCTGATGGTTCCGATGTCGTATCTGGAGAGGATGCCCGCGACTTCGTTAGACGAGAAACCTGCTTCGGGGTTGGGCTGGTCTTCGGAATCAAGCGGCTTCTTGGACAACGTCCCGCTCCTGCAAACCCACGTCTACTCAACGGACGTTCTGGACCTGTTCCTTGAGCCTGTCGATGGCACCCTTGATCAGAACGGTGCGACGACTGACATCGCTGTCGAGACATTTGCTTCCGATGGTGTTCGTTTCACGGAGCATTTCCTGCGACAGGAAATCAAGTGTTCGGCCGAGTGGATCTCCGCTATCGGAGTCCATCAACTCCTGAAAGTGATCGAGATGACCCCCCAATCGGATGATCTCCTCGGCGATGTCGGATCGCTCGGCGAAAACTGCGACCTCGCGGACGAGGTCCTCGTCGCCCACCGTGCCTCCGACGGTCGAGAGCAGCGATTCCATACGCTGACGCAGACGCTCCTCGTAGAGTTTCACCACGACAGGAGAACGCTCCTGGATGAACTCAAGCGCCCCGCGAATCTCATCGAGACTGCCCTGCAGATCATGCTGCAGCGTCTCGCCTTCCCGGGATCGCATTCCATCGAGTTCATCACAGGCCTGCTGAAGCAGCTTGTGCATGATCTCGACGACTCTGCCCCGGCTGGCATCATCGACCTGTGAAATCAGGACCCCAGGTAGTTCAAGCATGTCGGCGATCTGGATCGAAAGACCGTGTTTCTCGGCAACGGGCTTGATCTGCTCGATGTATCGATCGAGGGCAGCGGTATCGAGGGCCGCCCCGCTGTCCGGAGAACTGCCGCTGACCCGAACGGTCACGGTCACGGTCCCACGATCAAGCGAACGCGAGACGATCTCCTCAAGGCCCTGCTCGAGACCGTGAAAGTCCTCGGGCAATCGGATGTGGCATTTCAGATAACGGCCGTTGACAGCTCGGGCTTCAATGACGAAACGACAGCCATCCACTGTTTTCGTGGCGGACCCGAATCCGGTCATCGATCGAAGCACGATCAGCCGCCCTCGCCGCTGGCAGGTTCTGAAGCAGGCGCGCTTGGCGTGAAGATGCCGTCGGATTCCGGTGTTGCAGCCGGAGCGGATGTCGTGCTCTCCTGAGCACCACCGCCCTCGGAATCACCTGGCACCTCGAACGGATCGGTCGCCGAGAATGGAAGAAGCGTCTCCTCCAGATTCGGCGGAGGAGCAGGCGTACCGTTGCGGCTCTCCATGAGATTGAGCGTTATGGCAAGACCAAGGTAGACACAGAAACCGATGACGGTCATGACCGTCAGCGCATCACCTACGCGACCACCGAAGACACTCTCCGTGCCACCACCACCAGCACCACCAAATGCACCGGCGAGTCCCCCCCCCGACGGGCGTTGGACGAGGATGATCAGGATCAAAGCCACCGAGATGACGATGAAGATTGCCGTGAGAATGAGATAGGTAGTAGTCATGGTCGTCGTCAATTCTGGGACCGGCCCAGTTCTTTCATGGGCGGGCTGAAGTTCAATTCAGGATGCGGCGCTGGATGCCGCTGCACGGACAATCTCAATGAAGCCTCCCGCATCCAGAGAGGCTCCGCCGATGAGCCCACCATCCACATCCGGTTGGGCAAAGATCTCATCGGCATTTGAGGGTTTCACTGAGCCCCCATAGACGATTCGGATCCCCGAGGCGGACGGAGCATCATACTGCCTCTCGAGCTCTGCGCGAATCCTTTGATGCATGGTCTGGGCATCCTCCGGAGAGGCTGTTCGGCCAGTTCCGATGGCCCAGACTGGCTCATAGGCCACACTCATTCGGCTCAAATCCTCCTTCATGACCCCATCAAGGCCTGCAAGCACCTGATTGGCAACCACTTCCTCACTCCGACCGGCCTCTCTTTGGGCAAGCTGTTCGCCGACACAAAGCATGACCTGGAGCCCCTGATCAATGGCCTGATGGACCTTGGAATTTAGAAGTGAATCAGGCTCACCAAGCCCATGCCGACGCTCCGAATGCCCGATCAAGGTCATCGTACAGCCCGTATCCAGCAACATCTGGGCACTTATCTGACCCGTGTAGGCTCCAGAAGCCTTGTCACTGACGTCCTGAGCACCGATGAGAACCGGAGTATCGGAAGCCGCGTGGCCAACCTGAGACAACCATGTAAATGGCGGGAAGAGGCAGACATCGCACTGCTGAGCCAAATCGGCATCACATGCGTCTATGACCGCTCTGGCCAGTTCAAGGGCCTCATCCTCGGTGGTATTCATTTTCCAATTACCCCCGACAAGGGGCTGCCGAGTATCCATGGGCGATACCTCCTCGATATGACGTCGCGAGGATAGCCGCTCTGGGTCAAAGATGGCTTGGAATTCCCCTTGAGGCCGCTTCAGACACAATTTCAGGCGTCCCATTGTCCTGGCAGCAGTACACTGCCGCATCCTGTTGGTGGCTCAAGAAATCCACGCCCGGAGACTTCAGATGACCCGCTCTCAAGATGAGAAGACCTCTACCCATCGATCCGCAGAAGAAATCCGTCGTGATTTCATGGACTTCTTCGCCGAGAAGGCCGGACACACGATCGTCCCTTCCTCTGCCGTGGTTCCACATGACGATCCCACGCTGCTGTTCACCAATGCCGGAATGAACCAGTTCAAGGATGTCTTCCTCGGACAAGGTGAACGTCCCTACAAGCGAGCTGTCGATACGCAGAAATGCATACGAGCCGGTGGCAAGCACAATGATCTGGAAGATGTCGGACGGGATACATACCACCACACGTTCTTCGAGATGCTCGGCAACTGGTCGTTTGGAGACTACTTCAAGGAGGATGCCATCAAGTGGGCCTGGCAACTTCTGACGGAAGTCTGGGGACTCCCGGCTGAAAGACTTCACGTGACGGTCTTCGAGGGATCGTCCGAAGATGGAACCGAGCCGGATGAGGAAGCGCACGAGTTGTGGCTCAGACACACCAGCGTGAATCCCGAGAACATCACGCGATGGGGTCGCAAGGACAATTTCTGGGAAATGGGCGCCACCGGCCCCTGTGGTCCATGCAGCGAAATTCATTACGACGGCACGCCGGACGGTGATGGAGGAAAGCTCGTCAATCTGGATCATCCGGATGTGATCGAGATCTGGAATCTGGTCTTCATACAGTTCAACCGCCGGGCCGATGGCGCCCTCGTCCCACTTCCCTCGAAGCATGTCGATACCGGAATGGGTTTCGAACGAATCGTGCGGGTGCTTCAGGACAAGTCCAGCAACTACGACACCGATCTGTGGACTCCCTTGTTCGATGCCATCCAGCATTGCAGCGAGGCCAGGCCCTATGGAAGCAGTCTGGATGATCCAATCGACGTCGCCTATCGAGTGATCGCCGATCACGTCCGTTGCGTGACCATCGCATTGGCCGACGGTGCTCGTCCGGGCAACGAGGGCCGATCCTATGTTCTTCGCAGAATTCTTCGACGTGCGGTCCGCATGGTGCATCAGACTCTTGGAGTGCATGAACCCATGCTGTGCCGGATCGTGCCGGCGGTCGCCGCCAGCCTGGGTGGCGTCTTCCCCGAACTCCAGACGCAACAGGACACCGTGGCCTCGATCATCCGCGACGAGGAGGAGGCATTCCTCAGGACTCTTGAACGAGGCCTTGCTCTCTTCGACACCGCCGCTCAGGGGGCGACGGATGGAAACCTCTCGGGCGAGGACGCCTTCGCGCTCCACGACACGTTCGGTTTCCCGATCGATCTGACCGAGCTCATGTGCCGTGAACGTGATCTCGAGATCGACCGTGCGACCTATGACGAACTGATGGAGTCGGCTCGCGAACGATCACGCGCGTCCAGCAACGACACCATCGAGATGACGCTGCCGCCGGACGCCATCGCTCGACTCGCTCAGGATGGCGTCGGCCCCACCGACGATCGACCGAAGTTCGAAGGCGGTTCCGTGCAGAGTCGGATCATGGCCATCTGGGACGGCAACGAATTCAAGGAGCATGTTGAAACCGGCACCTTCGTCGGCCTCATCCTGGACAGCACGTCGTTCTATGCGGACCAGGGTGGACAGATCGGCGACACCGGACACTATGTCGATGGTGATTCCTCATTCCAGATCACACAGACCCGGCGGTTCGGCGACTACGTGCTGCACGAGGGAACCGGCGAGGGGCTCGATCTGGACAGCACGGGCATGGCCTGCATCGATCAGGGCAAGCGGGATCGTATCGAAGCCAATCACACCGGAACACATCTCCTGAATCTCGCCTTGCGATCGACGCTCGGTGAAGATGTCCAGCAGAAGGGTTCGCTGGTATCGGCCGATCGTCTTCGTTTCGATTTCTCCTGCCGAACAGCTCCGACCTCGACTCAACTCGAACGGATCGAATCGGATGTACGTGATTCCATCGAGCAGGGACAGGTAGTTCATGCCGCGGAGATGCCTCTCGAATCGGCGATGAAGATCACCGGTGTCAGAGCCGTGTTCGGCGAGCGATACCCCGATCCGGTTCGAGTCGTCAGTATCGGCGCCGCTTCCGCCGATCTCGTGGAGCGACCGGAGGATCCGCAGTGGATGGAGCACTCCATCGAATTCTGCGGGGGAACCCATCTTGACAACACATCGAATGCCGACAGCTTTCTGTTGATCCAGGAACAGGGATTGGCCGCCGGCATCCGGCGCATGACGGCATTGACTGGCATGGCTGCGCGAGAAGCCCTCGATCGAGGTCGGCAGTTGTCCACCGATGTGCAGGACGCTGCCTCCTGCGAGGATCTCGAGCTGGCCGACCGAATCGATGTGCTCACCAAGCGAGTCGATGAGGAGACCCTCGGGCTTCTTGACCGCGAGCAGATCCGCAAACTGCTCGAATCACTTCGCGCACGAGTCAAGGCCGCCCGAAAATCGGCAGCCAAGTCATCGAAGAACGAAGCAGTGGCCATCGCTCGTTCACTTTCAGAGGCGTCGGAAGGCGATGTGATCGTCGGCGTCATGGAAGGGGTTATCGAACGCGATGATCTGCTGGCTGCAATGGACACCGTACGTGGCAGCCATCCCGATTCGGCCTGCATGCTTCTGGGAACCGATCTCGAGGCCGGCAAGGTCGTCATGGTCGCCAGAGTTCCCGAAGCGCTCATCAAGAGAGGATTGAAGGCCGGCAACTGGATCAAGCATGTGGCTTCACTTTGCGGTGGTGGCGGCGGCGGACGCCCCGACATGGCCCAGGCAGGCGGCAGCAAGCCGGAGTGTGCGCAGGAAGCCGCCACGAATGGAACGAACTGGGCCAAAGAGCAACTGACGTGATCCACCACGATCCATCGAGATGACGGGTCGTTCAATTCCCGGCAGGTGTTCTCGTTGGCGGTGTTCTGACAAGCTGCTCGTGGTCCGCCAGGAAAGAACCGGAGAATCGAACGATGACCGAAACCAATGCCGCCTATCCCATATCACTGGCCCAGTGGTCCCTTCACAGAACCATTCGAGGTGGAGACCTGGACCCACTCGACTTCGCCAGGATGACTCGGGAGGAATGGGATCTGGGAGGAGTCGAATACGTCAACACCTTCTTCAAGGACAAGGTCTCGGACCAGGCGTATCTGGCCCGGCTCGCCCAACGCGCCGACGATCATGGTGTGGAAAGCCTCCTCATCATGATCGACAACGAAGGTCACATGGGCGCCGAGGACCAAGGCGAATTGAAGACGACCATCGAGAACCATCGTCGATGGCTCGAGGCCGCCAAGCGGCTGGGCTGCCACAGCATTCGCGTGAATGCGCAGTCGGAGGGAACGCCCGATCAACAGAGAGATCGATGCCTCAGAGGCTTTCATCTCCTCATGCCCCATGCCGATGAGCTCGAGATGAATGTCACGATCGAGAATCATGGAGGCCTCTCGAGCAACGGCGCATGGCTGGCCTCGCTGATCGAGGGTGTCGGCCATCCAAGGCTGGGAACCCTTCCCGACTTCGGCAACTTCATTCTCGATTGGGATACCCGGGAAACCTACGATCGATACAGGGGAATGGCCGAACTCGTCCCCCATGCGATGGCCTTGAGCGCGAAGAGCAATGATTTCAACGACGATGGTGAAGAGGTGCATACCGACTTCACGAGGATGCTCTCGATCGCTCGCGAGGCCGGTTACGATGGATGGGTAGGAATCGAATACGAAGGGGAACAGTTGTCCGAACGCGATGGAATCACCGCGACCAGGGAATTGCTTCTTCGAAATGGCTGTCGAACCACATGAGGCGACCGATATGAAAGCGCTGATCATCCAGCAGGCGGGATTGCCCGTCACACCGAACATCGAATTGGTGGACGACTACCCGAAACCGGAACCCGGACCCGGGGACGTACTGGTCAAGACGGAAGCATCCGCCCTGAACAGACTGGACATCTGGGTCGGCGCCGGCATGCCAGGTGCCGAGGAATTCCCGCGCATAAGTGGTTCCGACGGCTGCGGCCGGATCGAGTCCGTCGGTGAAGGCGTCGACGAGAACTGGCTCGGCAAGCGAGTCATGATGAACGCCGCCATACCCGTGGCGGATAAACCTCATCACGAGCGTGCACCGGCCTTGCCCAACCTCCACATGATCGGGGAATTCAGCCAGGGATGTCATGCCGAGTACTTCGTTGGACCGGCCCACCAGCTGATCGATATCGGCGATCGTGATCCGATCGAAGCCGCCGCGTATGGACTGACTCACCTCACGGCGTGGCGGATGATGTTGACCCGAGCATCGCTCGGTGCCGGACAATGGGTGTTGATTCCCGGAATCGGCGGTGGACTCGCCCTGGCGGCCCTCAACATTGCCAACCATCTCGGTTGTCGGACCATCGTCACCTCGCGGCATCAATGGAAACTCGATCGGGCAGTGGAACTCGGTGCGGAACACACCATTCTCGACACCGGCGAGAACTGGTCCAGACAGGTCCGCCAGATGACCAGCAAGCGTGGAGTCGACGTATGCGTCGAATCTGTCGGGGGTGCCATCCACGATTCCGTTCTCGGATCGCTGGCACGCGGAGGTGTGATGGTGACCTGTGGAACGACGGCTGGAGTCGAGGCCAAGACGAACCTCCAGAGGATCTTCTGGAATCAGCTGACCATCATCGGATCGACGATGGGAACCATGGATGAATTCAGGCAGGCCGTGGCTCTGTTCAAGTCGGGATCGCTCAAGCCCACCATCGACAAGGTCTTCACACCCGCCGAGAGCAGCGAAGCCTGGGGCCGGCTCGAGGCCGGTGAACAGTTTGGCAAGATCGTTCTGGATTGGTCCTGATTTCGGCATAGTCTTCAGGAACCAAAGCATGTCATCATCCACTCCAAAATCCTTCTCGAACAATCCCCATCTTCAGGATGAGCTGCTTGAACTCATCCGTCAGAAGCTCGAGCAGAGCGACGAACAGATGATTCGGTTCAGGCGGGATCTGCACGCTCATCCGGAACTCGCGGGAGAGGAACTCCGCACGACTGATCGTCTGGCGGAACGCATGGATACGCTGGGCTATGAACTGCATGAGCTGCCGGGTACGGGAGTAGTCGCCGATCTCAATGTCGGTGCTCCGGATGACAGCTGGATGGCGATACGTGCAGACATAGACTGTGTTCCGGTCGATGACGAGAAGTCGGTGGCCTGGAGATCGAAGAGCCCCGGCCGTTGTCATGCATGTGGTCATGATGCCCATGCGACGATGGCATTGTTCGCCGGCGAGGCGTTGGCGAGTCAACGACGGATTCTGGAGGAATCCAATCCGGGATCGAATCTGAGGATCATCTTCCAACCTGCTGAAGAAACCGCGATGGGTGCGAAGCAGATGATCGAATCGGGCGCGGTCAACGGAGTCCGGAACATGATCGCCCTTCATTGCGATCCGTTTCTCGATGTCGGCACCATCGGTGTCCGGTCCGGACCGATCACATCATGCATGAGCACGTTCCGGATCACCATCTCCGGTGAAGGCGGACATTCCGCTCGTCCACATGAGGCCATCGATCCGGTTCCGGCCGCGGTCAACATCGCTTCCATGCTCTATCAGCTGGCCCCTCGAAGTATGGATAGCCGCTACGCGATGTGCCTGACCATCACGAGTCTCCTGGCCGGAGAGGCGTTCAATGCCATCCCCGACAAGGCGATCCTGTGTGGAACGGTCAGAGCCGGGCGAGCCGGGGATCTGGAGAAGGTGAAGAAGGCCATGGACCGCTGCATCCGTGGCGTGTGCGAAGCCACCGGCTGTGGAGCGGCTCTGGAGTTCCCCTATACGGCTCCTGCCACGGACAACCACCACACTCCCACCAGCCTCATCGAGCAGGCCGCCAGAAGCGTCGTTGATGAAAGCGGTATCATTCACATCGAGCTCCCAAGCCTCGGTGGCGAGGATTTCTCTTACTTCCAACAAGTCGTACCAGGCTCGATGGCGCGACTTGGAACCGGCAGCGGTCCACTCGCCGATCGGCGACCGCTTCATTCCTCATGCTTCGATATCGATGAAAAAGCTCTTCCGATAGGATCACTTCTCCTCGCTGCAACCGCTGTTCTGGGCATGTCTGAAGAGGCTTCCTAAAATCCGATTGATCGACCTTCCTCCCATGTGACTGGAGTACTTCCATGGCCATGCGTTTCAAACCCAGCACCAACACAAGCATTGGTGTCGAAATCGAACTGGGACTCATCAACAGCGAGACGATGGAACTGTCGATGGACGTTCCCGAGATGCTCCAGCGCCTTCCCGCGGGTTGGGAAGATTCGATCAAACCGGAATTCATGAGGAGCTATCTCGAATTCAACACCGGTGTATGCCAGACGGTGGACGATGTCAGACGGGATCTCTCCGAGAAACTCCAATGGGGCTATGAAACCGCAGCCGAGATGGGCAACACGTTTCTCTGGAGCGGCACCCATCCCACCAGTCACTGGAAGGATCAGAAGCTCACTGATGATGAACGCTACAAGTGGCTCATGGAAACCATGCAGTTCGTGGCGAGTCGACTGGTCGTCTTCGGTCTTCATGTCCACATCGGAGTCGATTCTGGCGACAAGGCCATCCAGATGTGCGATCGTCTGCTGAGACATCTGCCGGTGCTGCTGGCGCTGTCATCGAACTCTCCGCACTGGTGTGGTCGCAACACCGGACTGCATTCCTATCGATCCAAGGTGATGGAGTCGCTTCCAACCGCAGGACTTCCCGAGACCATGCGGAACTGGTCGGAGTTCAATTGGCTCACGGATCATCTGATCGCCACGGATTTCATCCATTCACCACGTGAAATCTGGTGGGATGTCCGACCGGTCGCCCGCTTCGGAACCGTCGAGATCCGTGTTATGGACACGCCGATGACCATGGAACAGCTGCTTGGCCTGGTCGCCATGACGCAATGCATCGTTTCTGGCCTGTCATCCGAAATCGATCGAGGCATGTATCTGGTCGATTGCCATCCGATGATCGCACGTCAGAACAAGTGGCATGCAGCGAGATACGGACTGGATGCCACACTGGCCGATCCGGACACCATGCATGCCATACCCGCCAGACAACAGGCGAGGCTGCTGCTCGATCTGTGTCAGCCTGTTTCCGAGAAGCTGGGCTGTTCCGAGGAACTCTCGTATGTCGAGCGGATTCTCGAGAACGGCAGCGGCGCCGCCACTCAACACAAGATCGCGAAGGATACCGGTGACCTGAAGGAGGTCATCAGGAAGACGCTGGACATCACCGGCAAACCATGGGAACAGCCGGCTTCAGGCGGTCGTTCCTAGGAAGATGTACATCCGCTGAATCGACTTTCAAGCGAATGCAGCAGAGAAGAGAAGACCTCGTCCTCGCCTGGACAGGCATCGATCACGAGAAATGACTCTGGAAATTGTCTGGCCAAGTCCAGATAGCCCTTCCGCACTCTTGCATGGAATGTCTCGCCTTTGCGCTCCATCCTGTCCAGCAGCGGATTCAATCGCCGCCCTGCCGTATCCTGGTCCACATCGAATATCACGGTCAGGTCAGGCATGTGGGATCCAACCGCGACACGCCCGACCATTTCAATGGAATCGCTCGAGAGCCCACCTCCGGCCCCCTGATAGGCATGTGTACTGCTGATGAATCGATCCGCCAGCACAAGATCACCTCTCTGCAAGGCGGGCTGAACCACCTCCTCGACGATCTGGGCCCGGCTTGCCATGTACAGAAGCATTTCACAGGTCGTCGTCATCTCCTCGTGTGCGACATCGAGAAGAACCTCGCGGATGCGCTCACCGATCGGTGTACCACCGGGCTCACGGAGCTCTGTAACGGCGATCTGCTGCTCCTTGACCCAACTCGAGAATCGGCGGAACTGGGTGCTCTTTCCAGATCCATCCGGACCGTCGAAGACAAGGAAGCGGTGTTGAAGCACATGTGGCCAATCTGACATTCCAGAACTATAACCCCCGCGGGAGCGTCCGGTGCTGACACCATCAAGGCCGCCTCGGTATCGCGGGAGGGGCTGGACTCGTACCATCTGCATCCATGCGAGTTCTGGTTCGTCAAATTGATCGATCAAGGGTTGGTGAAATCCAGGCCGATGTGGAACAACGTCCCACTCGGGTTCGGACTCTGGATACCGATCAGGAGGTTTTTCTCGACTGGGAACGGGCATTCGACGATTCCGGACAGCTGCGCCGGTGCGTCATCTGCGGCAGCGACCATCTGTTCCAGCACAAGACCTTTCCACAGATCACCCCGTTCGTCATCGTGCTGGCATTCGCATTGAGTCTGATCGGCGTTCTGGGCTATGTGACCGATATCGCGATCCTGATCGGCATGACCGGCGTTCTTCTTCTCGACATCGCCATCCTGTTCTTTGCGAGTACGAGACTGGTGTGCTATCGATGTCGCTCGCAGTATCGGAATCTGGAGATCGCGGAGTACCATCAGAGATGGGATCGCGCAACAGATGCCAGACTGAGGAACCAGAGCGACAGAAGACCAGTTGAGAATCCCAGACGAGTTCGTTCAAGAGACCGGATTTCATAGCCTCATCAGCGGTTTCTTCTCAGGAAGTTCTCGAGAAGAATGAAGAAGGCCAGAACGAAGGAGGCCAGGAAACCGATGAATCCGATCCACTCCAGAACGGAATGACCCTTCCGACCTGAAGCCAGTACCAGTACGGACGAGGCCAGAATCATCGAAGCGATGAGAACCGTGTACGAGATCTGTCGACTGGCATGATGGATGGACTGCGTGAGCCTTTCCAGACCTTCGACATCGATTCCGATCTTCATCTTGTTGCGGGAGAATCTCTCCATGACGGTAATAGCCCGCCCCGGAAGCACCTCCGCCATCTTGAGGTATTTCATCCCCGACTTCTTGAGCCGACCAATGATCGCCTTTCGTGAATACTGGCGCTTCACGAGCTTCTCAAGGTGTGGACGGGCGTAGCTGATCAGATCGAACTTGGGATCGAGATCCTCACCCACACCCTCGATGGTCGACAGCGCCTTGATCATGAGAATGATGTCGCCGGGACACTGGATGTGATGCTTGCGAAGTCCTTCCGAGAAGGCCTGCAGAACCGCCGACATCTGGATCTTCTCGAAGGAGACGCCGGTGAACTGATCGAGGAAGTCCTGGAGATCGCGTCGAACCGCACGAGGGGAGATCGAATCCTCCTGCACGTTGCCCAGACTGATGAAAGCGTCGTAGACCTTGTCGATGTCGTTGCAGGAAACGCCATAGAGAAGATTGGCCAGTTCGTTCACGGTTTCCTCATCGACTCTTCCAGCCATGCCGCAGTCAATGAAGCAAAGCCTTCCATCGGACAACCAGAACATGTTGCCCGGATGGGGATCGGCATGGAAGAACCCGATGTCGAGAACCTGTCGGAGAATGCTCTCGGAACCGATCTCCACGATCTTGGTCCGCTCCTCCTGGGACAACCCCGCCTCTTTCCAATGAGAGAGCTGGACGCCCTTGATCTCCTCAAGTCCCAACACCCTGCTTCGGGTGACATCCCAATAGACCTCCGGGAAGTAGGTTCCCGACTCGTCCTCGAGACGTCGCCTGAAGGTCTCTATGTTTCTCGCCTCATGGACCAGATCCAGTTCGTAGCTCATCGCCTGCTGGAATTCATCCACGACCGAAATGGGATCGAACGGTAGATCGGACTTGTGCTTGGCAATCCAGACCGATACTTCATGAAGGATCTCGAGATCCATCACAACCGTCCTGGCGATGCCCGGACGAAGGACCTTGAGGACGATCGGCTGCCCGCCCTTGAGTACGGCCCGATGCGCCTGCGCCATCGAGGCTGCCGCCATCGGCACTTCGTCGATCGATTCGAAGTGATCGTCGAGATCGCCCAGATCCTCGATCAGCTGCTCCTTGATCTTGTCCCATTCAACGCTTGGGACATCATCCTGCAGATGCTGGAATTCCTCGATGTACTCGGGAGGAAGAATGTCCGGGCGGGTACTCAGTACCTGACCAAGCTTGATGAAGGTCGGCCCCAGTTCCTCAAGAGCCAGGCGCAGTCGCTTGGGCCGCCCCATCCTTTGGATCTCATCATTCGATGAATGATGAAACACTCGACGACTTCGCTCGAGAAGCAGATCAAGCTTGGCATCTTCAAAGAACTCTCGAAACCCGAAACTGACGAGTACCGAAAGCATCTCGCGGTATCGGCCGGCATGCCGGACGAATTGCAACATGGACATGGAAGGCTCCTGGTGAATCCTGAGAACTTCGCGGCACTATAGCGGCTTCAAGCGATCAAGCTCGGCTCTGGCCTGTACAGCATCCCGCAATCCCCTTGAGGCTCTGACCATGCATGATTTGAGACCCCTCGAACAGCTCAATGGCTTCAAAGAAGATCTTTCACCATTAGATTGGCAAGTTCGCCATGTTCTTCTTGATCTGAGCCTGATCTGGAGAACACTCAGTCTGCATGGTTGATTATCACGAGCAAATCGACACCCGAAGATCCCGATCGCGCCTGCGCACAGATGCGAGAGTGATGCCCGTTCAAAGACAGGCCCATCCGCTCAGGCAGATTCTCGATTTCATTGGACGACTATTTGCATCGGACCTGCAAGGAGAAGAGAGGCGCAATAGGAACTTCTGATCCGTCCCGTTTGGATCAAGGTCTCCGAAGCCCCGCTTGTTCGGGGCGCTGTGCGTTGAAGTTACGCGTGGGAGGAATAGATATCGATGAACCAGAACACATTCAGAAACGATGACGGTTCAAATCCATTGGAAGCCAACACTCACTCGAATCGGTCGTCCTCCATCAAATGGGCCCGATTGATTCATGATCAGAGGATGCGTCGTCTGATCATTGAAGGGGTCTCCGGATGGTCGGCGTTGACCGCCGTGGCCGCTGTGATGGAATCTCCTCGAATGGAGGTCATGCTGGGCCTTGATGCCAGTGCCGATTTATCTTCGGATCTGGGACTTGAAGCAGACTCTCCTCCTCTGCGATACGCCGTATGTGTCGATGGACCCATAGAGGAAGCCGATGCCAAGGCCATCGAGGACGCATTGGTATCGGGAGGCTGTCTTCTGGAAGCGGACATCAGAACCGCCGCATCAGTACTGAATCAGTCCAATATCATCGAGATTCAAAGCCATTCCAATCAACCACTTCTGGCGGTTGTCGCTGAAATGATTCGGAACCATCTCTGTCAGATGATGAGTTGCAGTCCGATGGAACTGCCGCTTCCCGATCCGGAGTTGATCGATCATCTGATGTCGGTGACCGGACGATTGGCCATCAGTCCCTTGGAAACCGACATCTATCCCGAATTCATCGATCTGGGTCTGACACTGCCTGAAACGGAAGTCATCGGCCCTGCGACCACCTCGGTCGTGTTTGATCGTTGCAGTCGGACCTGGCATTCGGATTGAATTCATGTTTCAGGATGGAGGATCGATATCGACCCTCGTCCCCTGCTGACATACCATTGGGTCCATGATCGCGAGACTAGGCCTGATCCTGAGCCGTACGATCGGCCGGTGCATTCCCGACCCCCTCATCCTGGCTTTGGGACTGACCATCCTGACGGCAGCGCTCGCGTTCCTTCTTGGCTACGACGAACTGGATCGACAGGAGACGGCGATCGTCCTGATCGACACCTGGTGGTCGACGGGTCTCTGGAAATTTCTCCAGTTCGGCATGCAGATGGCCCTCATCCTCGTGACGGGCTACGCACTGGCCGACAGCCCGGTAATCCGAAGATGCCTTGGGCGTATCGCCCAAATGCCCCGCACGCCCGGACAGGCGGCCGCTCTGGTCGGACTTGTCGCCGTACTGACCGGTCTCATCAACTGGGGACTTGGTCTGATCGTCGGCGCCTTGCTGGCTCGTGATGTCGGACGCAGCATGGAAGCAAGAGGTCGGCCGAGTCATTTTCCACTTCTCTGTGCGGCTGGATATATGGGATTGCTGGTCTGGCATGGCGGACTATCCGGCTCCGCGGCTCTGAAGTCGAGCACGCTGTCCGAAGCCAGTGATCTGCTCGGGGATGGCCTCATGGAACGCCTTGCATCATTGGGATTCCCTGATGGGGTACCGCTGAGCGCCACCACTTTTTCAAACATGAATCTTCTTGTCAGTGGAGGACTCATCATCATCATTCCACTGGTGCTCTGGGTGCTGGCTCCCGCCCGCTCGGACTGTCGATCACTGACCGAATGCGACGCCCATCCGATGGCGGAGGAGCCCACGGGAGCAATCACGGCCAATGAAAGCTGGGGCCCCGTCGGAATCATCTTCTCAATCACCGTCGCGGCAGCGCTGATTGCCGGATTCCTAATCTTCCTCGCCGATGAATCGCGCGGGATCATGAGACTGGGCCCCAACCAGTTCAATGCGGTCATGCTCGGAATAGGACTGATTCTGCACGGATCCCCCATCGCCTATGCCCGATCCATCGAAAGAGCGGCTCGAGGATGTGCCGGCATCCTCATTCAGTTCCCTCTGTATGCGGGGATCCTGATCATGCTCAAGGATTCCGGACTCATGGCTGACATTGCGCAGTTCGCAGCCGATATCTCCACCGAAACCACCTTGCCGTTCTTCACCTTTCTCTCGGCAGGTGTCGTCAACTTCCTTGTTCCATCTGGTGGTGGTCAATGGGGCGTACAGGGTCCGATCGCGATCCAAAGCGCGATTGAAAGCGGCGTATCGATACCCAAGATGCTGATGGCTGTCAGTTACGGAGACGAGCTCACGAACATGCTTCAGCCATTCTGGGCACTACCGCTGTTGGCGATCACGGGTGTGAAGGCACGTGATATCGTCGGCTACACCGCGATGGTCATGATCGTCGCGGGGATCTGGATGGCCATTTGGCTGCTGCTCTGGTAAAGAAGTCGGATATGAAGACACCCACGACCGTTGAACTCGACATTGAACAGAACATCGCCTTCATCTGGCTCGATGGCGAAGTCAATCGGAACGCATTGTCCCTGTCGACGATGCGCGAACTCGATTCGATGCTCGTGGAGCTGGAGAAGAACCGGGATCTTGCGGTCATCCTCATCAGGGGACGCGGCCCTTCGTTCTGTGCTGGATTCGATCTCGGACCGGTCATCGATGATCCACCTGCACTGAATGATTTCATTGGCGTGCTCGGGGGTCTGCTCAAGACCATTCGTCGACATCGCTGCGTCGTCATCGCCGGTGTCGATGGCGCGGCTGTGGCAGGCGGTTGCGCGATCGTCAGCGCCTGTGACATGGTCGTCGTTTCACCCGGGAGCAGGCTCGGTTACCCGGTCCATCAGCTTGGCCTGTCACCTGTCGTCAGTGGAAACACCCTGGCCACCAGCATTGGGAACGGGTCTGCGAGATCTCTTCTGCTTTCAGGAAATCTGATCGATGGAACCCAGGCCTTCCAGGTGGGTCTGGCGATGATGCTCGATGACATGCCGATCGATCGTTCCGAACAACTGGCCAGACAGGTCGCCTCACATGGCCCCCGGGCGCTTGAAGCGACGAAGTCATGGCTCAACGAACTCGATGAAAGCCTATCGGACGAGCGATTCGATGCACCCGTACAGGCGTCCTCACCACTGGCAGACGACGAGGAGTCCATGGCACTTCTGAAGAGAAGATGGGCTCGCCGCTGATGGCCTCAGGATGATTTCTGGCTGTCGGGTCCGGTGAATTCGCGGGATGCCTTTGGATTCATTCCCAGCTGGACATAATCACGCTTCGAGAAGCAGTTGATGGTCCAGTCAAGAAGGACTCGAAGCTTTCTTCCAAAGCCGGGCATCTTGCTCAGGTAGATCGCTCTCCACATCGCCCAGGCGAAGAAGCCCTCGACGCGGATGCCCTTGAAGTTCATCACTCCCTGATGGCGTCCCAGTGGAACGAGAATACCCAGGACACTCACATCACCATTGTCCAGTTCATCGCCTCGATGGGCTGCCGCGATGTTGCCCGCAAGCTGCTTGGCCTGTCTGATGGCGATCTGGGCCAGGGGCGGCATCGGCTTGCCGTCAGGTCCCGGGACACCCGCGCAATCCCCAAGGGACCAGATGTTCTCATGCCCCTTGACTCGATAGGTCGGCTCGCAGTCGACGCCGCCATGCGAATTCAATGGAAGATCCTTGAACTCCCGGAGTACCGGATTCGGTGCGATGCCCGCCGTCCATATGACCGTCGAACACGGGACATGCTGGTCTTCGGAGGTGATCACGTGATCGGCATGGACCTCCTTGACCGACTTTCCGGTCCATAGCCGGATTCCCCTCTCCTCCAGTTTCTTGGTCGACCACTTGATCAACTGCTTGGGGAGAATCGGCAGGATCTCGGGCGAGAGTTCGATGACCGTGAACTGGCAGTCCTCGGGCTTGATGTTCGCATACATGGAGGTGGCTCCGCGAACGAACACCTCCAGTTCGCCGACGACCTCGATGCCGGTCACGTTGCCGCCCACGACGACGAAGTGGAGCAGACGCTTCTTCTCCTCGGGATCATCGGTCGCATTCGCCAATTCAAGCAGTTCGACGGCCCGATCCCTGATCGCGACGGCATCACTCATGTGCTTGACTTCGAAGGCGTGCTCCGTGACACCGCTGCAGATCTTCTCGGGAAGGATCCTGGTGACGCTCCCAAGGGCGACGACCAGCTGGTCGTATTCGATTTCCCGGACAGTGTCATCGCCACAGAGCTTGAAGTGGACCTTGTTTTTGGAAGCGTCCAGATCGGTGACCTCGCCCATCAACAGCTCGCTGCGGCTCGCGAACTCTCGGATCGGAACCGTGCAGTGCCTTGGCTCCAGAGAACCCGTCCCGGCTTCCACCAGAAGTGGATAGAAGACGAAGTAGTTGTTCCGGTCGATGATGATGACTTCGACATCCAGACCCAGGTTCTTGTCGAACAGATGCTTCGCGACGTAACCGCCGGCGAATCCACCACCCAAAACCACTACTCTCATCGGTCGCTTTTCAGCCATCTCATGCTCCTCGACACTGTTGATCAGGTCTCGAAGCATCATACCGGGCTGGCTGATTCAGCAGGGAACCGACAGTCTCATCCAACTGAGCATCGACATCGGCGAGAGACCTTCAGGTGGTAGCGGTGGCGGTGGCTCGGCCGATGGATCGAATGTGATGATCATGTGGATGACCAGCCCAATCGACCAGATGACAGGTACTGCGGAGATGAGACAACCGGCCAGGGCCAGCCGAAACGCCATGCGGATATCCATTCGAGCCGTGTATTCACAGATGATGATGACGAATGCCACGATTCCGAATTTGAAGATGCTCATGCCCATCTGGCCCCACTGGTCGATGATCCAGTCGGCCAGAGGATTCACTTCCGTTCCGCCGAAGTAGAGGATGACTCTGGTCAGGACGACGTCCAGAGCAGACAGGAAAACCAGATAGAGATAGAGATTCGGAAATCTCACTCCCATGATTTTTCTCTGCTCGGTTTCAACCATGTCCAGCCGTTCTTCAGATAATCGAGTCGTGATTGGGGATGTTCGTTACCTCAGAAGTATCCAATGGAACCAGCTTATCGACACCATGCTGCTTCTGGATCTCCTGAGCCTGTTCGGATGTCGCCTGATCACTGTGACAGGCCGGCGCCTCATCATCGGCGTTCGAAGGCTTGGCCTTGGAAGCGAGTCGATGGATCTCGGCAGGCTCGAGAACACCACGCTGTTCGAGAATGGCCTTCTGTTCCTCGGTGAGCGCCGCTGTCAACTTCGGCTTGTCCCATGAATAGCCATCTTCGAGACCGGATTCGAATTCCTGGATTTCCTTGCTGATTCGCACGCTGCACCAGTCGTGACCGCACATGGCGCAGAAGTCGGTATCGACATCGAGATCCTCATCATGAAGTGCTCGAGCCGTATCCGGATCGAAGCTCAACTCGAAATGACGGTCCCAGTTCAAGGCCGCTCGAGCCTTGGTGAGCTCGTCATCGCGATCACGAGTTCCCGGTATGCCCAATGCGATGTCCGCAGCATGGGCGGCGATCTTGTAGGCGATGCAGCCCTGCTTCACATCATCCTTCTTCGGCAGACCCAGATGCTCCTTGGGTGTGACGTAGCACAGCATCGACGCACCGTGATAGCCAGCATTGCAGGCGCCGATGCAGGAGGTGATGTGGTCATACCCAGGGAAGATGTCAGTCACGAGCGGTCCGAGCACGTAGAACGGGGCGCCATGACACAGTTGCCGCTGGAGCTTCATGTTGTATTCGATCTGATCCAGAGGCACATGCCCCGGACCTTCGACCATGACCTGAACACCATGCCGCCAGGCTCGCTCGGTCAGTTCACCCAGCGTCTGCAGTTCGGAGAGCTGGGCCTGATCGGTCGCGTCAGCGAGGCCACCGGGTCGAAGACCATCACCGATGGAGAAGGAGACGTCGTGCTTTCGCATGATCTCGCAGATGTCGTCCCACAGTTCATAGGTCGGGTTCTCGCGGCCATGATGAATCATCCACTTCGCCAGCAATGATCCGCCTCGGGACACGATGCCGATGAGACGCTTGCGAACGAACTTGAGATGCGCTCGGCGAATGCCCGCATGCACGGTGAAGTAGTCCACGCCCTGAAGAGCCTGATGCTCAAGCATCTCCAATATCATCGCATCGTCCAGTTCCTCGATCTTCCGACCGATGATCATCGAGTAGATGGGAACCGTTCCGATGGGAACCTTGGAGTGCTTGATCAACATCTCCCGACAGCTGTCGAGATCCCCGCCGGTGGAGAGGTCCATGACGGTATCGCCGCCCCACTTCTCCGCCCACCTGAGCTTCTCCAGTTCCTGTTCCATTCCGGAACTCACCGGGGATGCGCCCATGTTGGCATTGACCTTCGTCAAGGACGCTCGGCCGATGCACATGGGCTCGAGGTCATGCTTCAGATGATGGACATTGGCGGGAATGATCATGCGACCGGCCGCTACTTCATCCCGGATCTGCTCGGGAGTCAGATGCGGCTCTCGCTTCGATACCAGAAGCATCTCGGGAGTCACGTTTCCAAGACGAGCATTCTCAAGCTGGGTCACGGGTGTGAAACCCGGTGTCGCCACCGCACGGACAGGCTGATCGCCCTGGTTGTGACCAAGACACCCGTCTGGATGAACTTCGATGGACCAGCCCTCTGGAAGGAAATCCCAGGCCGTCAGTGAAGAGGCGGTCGGCATTCCGGGAGTATCCGGACTGCTGTAGCTCAGGGGGCCGCCGATATCGGGCTTGTTCGCGAATGAGCCCGGAGTCGTGCATGACAGATTGGATGATGGACTTGAGGCTCCATTCATCGGGAGGGCGGATCTGAAGCCGTCGTCGTCCATCTGCTCGAAGGGCATCATCGAATTGGGGTTGTTCGATCGAATCATCTCTTGTTCTCCAGTTGGTGCAGTCTAGCACCCGACGGGGTCCGGACGTGGCCCGTACAATCCAATTAGAGTCACAAGCATGCGACATATCCACGGCGGAAATCTCTACCTCGGCCTGATGGCCTCCCTCCTCCTGCTGGCCTGTCTTGGCGGGTGTGGTCACATGGCGTTCGGCACCAGGACCCCTCTTGATGTCGCGGGGCCTGTTTCCGTGGATGTGGCCACCTTCGCAGGCGATGTCACCATCCGTTCAACAGGGGACGCTCCAGGTACACCCGGGGTACTCGTCAAACCTCAATCGACTCATTCGTTCCATCGGATGGGCGACGCACAAGCATCGCTGAAGGACATCGACTGGTCCGTCGAGACCGTCGAGGAGAATGGCCGGACAATCGTTCGCGTTCGGGCCCAGACCCTCTATCCGGAATCGGGCATGCAGAGACTGCATGTGACCGTTACCGCGCCGCATATCGATGGCGTCAGAGTCGACACGAGTCTGGGCGATGTCGATCTGAGCGAGATCTCGGGCCCGGTCGACGTGAATACGACTCGAGGTGATGTCAGCATCGT
>CESO01020245.1_pt1 | contig 26771 bp, 18 predicted proteins | sample 356341 | NCBI WGS metagenome assembly CESO01 (sample SAMEA2621812, study PRJEB7988) | marine metagenome | biome: marine biome (ENVO:00000447); feature: deep chlorophyll maximum layer (ENVO:xxxxxxxx); material: "saline water (ENVO:00002010), including plankton (ENVO:xxxxxxxx)" | depth 35 m | reverse complement strand
GATCGGTTATCGGCCTTCCGAGAAAGGATCGCAGTGTAGATGGCGTTACTCAGGGAGTCGCAAAGCTTGGCATCGCCAGGGTAGGTTGACGCTTTCGGAAGCAGGGCTACGGCATCAAGGAAGACGGGGCCTCCTTTGTGGTGGGGCGAGAGGAGGTTGAGGATTTCGTCGATGTTTTCGCGGTATTCCTGTGCTGCGAGGGTCGCTTCCTCAGGCTCGTTGAGATATTTTTCAAATCGAGCGGCTACGAGGCGGTTATTACTGGCCGCCCAAGTTTTTCCATTCCAAGAGATGGTGTCATTGGTGGGATCAAAGAAGCCGACCTCATTCCCGAGAAGTCCGCCATTCGCGTTGTTGCCCCCGCCCGAAGATTCGTTGGGATTTGAGCGAACAACAGTATCGGTTGGAGTCGAATTTTGATTATTGGTGGGAGCAGGGGGAGTGAAGACTTGACCGAGAGCGGGGAGGGCAAGCGCCAGAGTGAGTAGGATGATTTTCATAACTTTGGTTGCTACCGATTAGAGTCTAGAGCTGTTTTACGTCTTCCGCAACTGCGAGACCAACGGTATTAAACTGGATGAGGAAAGTGTATCTGGCTTGTTGGTTGAGGTTTCCGTTTTTGAAGCCCTCGGGGATCATGATGGGAAGAAACTTTGGGTTAGTTTCTTCGCCAAGCTGGATTGTGATGATTTGACCGTTTGATTCGATGTTACGGTCGATGAGCTTGCCGGTGACCTGATAGCGATTGCCTGAAAGGCTTCGGCTGTTGCTGAGCGCTTGTTCGATATCTAATTCAGGAGCATCAAAACCAGATGGCTCCCTGTTAAGGAACCAGTAACCTCCTCCGAGTATAAGGATGAAAACGATAGCCCCGATAATGAGGGCTCCGGTATTAACACCTGAGCTAGCGCGACGAGCCATGATTGAAAATTGATTTTGAGGTTAGTGTTCCCATTGCGGGCGACTGGTGCCGACCCATGAGGCGGCGAGGCCAACCATAATATGGATTAGGAGGATGAAAAAGCAGATGTTTGTCGGGGACAGCTCTGTTTCGCTGATTGCGGTAAGAGCTGATTTATAGTCTCCCGAGAGGGAAGCAACACTTCCTGACCAAGCCCAATAGGCAGAGATGAAGGGGCGGGTAAGGGGTTCGATATTTTCCGGTAGTGCCAAAACAGCGCCCGAGAGAGGAAGTTGGAAGCCGACCAGATAGACTGAAAGAAGGGAGGCCTTTTCAGCAGTCCGCATCAAGCTGGAAATCCCAAGGCAGATCGAGGTCATGGCGGCATTGACTAAAACGAGAAAAATAGCGTGATCCACAAAACTACCTTTAAATGACCAAAATAGCTCCACAAACCCAGCCATCCATAAGGATTGAACAAGCACGAGCCCTGACAAGAAGACCACTTTGCTCATCAAATAAGCGATCGGACTCACCCCGCCAAATTTTTCTTTTTCCAGAATTTGGCGTTCTCCGGCGATTTCTCGTGCCGCGTTGTTAGATCCCATCAGGGAAAGTAAAACGACCTGAAACATAATAATTCCAGAGACTGCGGAGCCCACTTTAAGGCGATCCGCCTGCACGTTGGCCTGTTCTTGATATTGTTCCTGGAGGCTACTGCCAGCACCATTGGTGAACTTTCGCATGTTTTCATTGGCCCTCGGCGAAAAGAGAACCACGAGGATGGGAAAGCAAATCAGGATGGCGAGTTGGAGAAGGACTTGCCCCCGGTCGCGGAAGAAAATTCGCATTCGTCGACCCAAGAGGGTCGTAAACTGGCTGAGAAGACCCGGAGCACGAATTCCATCTTCGCGAGCGATGGCTGCGTCTTCTCCATCCGGATTTTCAAATTCTTGCGCAGGGAGCTCGAGTTGCCCTTGATTGACGAGATTCTGGCGATTGCGCTCAAGTTTAGCGTAGTAAGTCGGAGAGTGCTTGAGCCATGAGCTTCTCCACTTTTCCGAGGCTTGTTTTGCTAGCTGGGGGTAGACGAGTTCGGTGTTATCAACTGAAAAATAGTGAGTGAGCTGTTCCGGAGTTCCGTGGTAAGCGACCCGGCCTTCGTGGAGGACCAAGATGGAATCGTAAAGCTCGAGGTGGGCAAGTGAGTGGGTCACGGAAAGCACAATCCGGCCCTCGCGGCGGGAGATGTCGTGAAGGAGATGAACGATTTCCCGCTCGGAACGGGGATCAAGCCCACTGGTGACCTCGTCGCAAAGAAGGAGTTTGGGGTGGGAAACCAGCTCCATGGCGAGTCCAAGACGGCGTTTTTGACCACCGGAGAGAACGCTGACGGGGCGGTCCGCGATTGGAGCTAGGCCGGTTTCCTCGAGAACTTTGTCAATTCGTTCGTCAAGGTCGCTGGATCCCTTGGTTTTAACGCGTAGTCGCGTCGCAGCTTCAACGGATTCGTCAACGCTGAGTTGATCGTAAGCGATGGAAAACTGGGGGACATAACCGATTTCATAGGGTTCAAGATCCCCGTCTTCGGACAAATTACGACCATTCCACCAAAGAGAGCCGTCGGATTCCGGGTTGAGCCCAGCGATGGTCTTGAGCAGCGTCGTTTTGCCGCAGCCGGAGGGACCCACTATGGCCATAAAGTGGCCCCGGGGTATTTTCAGGTTGGCGCGGTCTACGAGATTTATGGGCTCACCATCTTTTTGGATGGTGAAGCAAACGTCTTTCAGTTCGAGCACTGGCTTCGTTGGGTTTGACCGAGAGTTCCTAAATTCGGGATTGTGACTGTCGGATGTTGGGGAATCTGTCGAAAATCACGGAAGAATAAAAGTCAGAAAAACGCCGTCTTTTCTCGGTCTGGGAAAGAAGTGAAAAGGTTCGGTGTTGCTCATCTCTTCAATTTCGTCATACTCAGCAGCGAGCGGCCGCTCACTAACCTTTTATCAACTCCGTGGACCTTACTGAAATTCGCAAAATCATGAAACTTATGGACGAGCATGGCTTGTCTCAGTTCCAGTATGAAAAGGAAGACTTCAATCTTAAGCTCAAGAAGGGTACCGACATAGAAGAAATCCAAAAGCTAATCGCCTCGGTGCCATCTGGCGGCGGTCAGGTGGCTGCTCCGGTTCCGGTTGCAGCCCCAGCAGTCGCCTCAGCGCCTGATGGAGGGGCTCCGGAAAGCACCTCAGGTGAAGCGATTTCTTCTCCAATGGTTGGAACTTTTTATCGTAGGCCCTCTCCGGATGAGCCAGATTTCGTGAATGTCGGAGATACGATAAGTGAAGGCCAAACCCTTTGTATCATCGAGGCCATGAAGGTCATGAATGAGATCAAGGCCGAGCGCTCGGGAACAATCATTCAGATTTGTGTGGACGACGGCACTCCCGTTCAGTTCGGAGACGACCTTTTCCGGGTTCAATAAAAATCCCCTAGATATTCTACCATGTTTAAGCGCGTCCTCGTCGCCAATCGTGGCGAAATCGCCCTCCGCATCATTCGGGCCTGTCGTGAATTAGGGGTTGAATCTGTCGCGGTGTATTCCGAGGCGGATATTGATTCAATGCACGTTCAGCTTGCTGATGATTCGGTGTGTATCGGGCCTGGTCCCAGCAAAGAAAGCTATTTGAAGCCCGACCGCATCATTGCGGCAGCTGAGATCACTGGAGCGGATTCGATTCATCCTGGATATGGATTTCTCTCGGAAAATGCTCGGTTCGCTGAGATTTGCGAAAGCTGCAATATTACTTTCATCGGTCCCTCAGCGGAAGTCATTCGGACAATGGGTGATAAGAACACGGCTCGCGCCACGGCGACTGCCAATGGAGTTCCTGTGACTCCCGGCTCAGACGGCATTGTAGCTGACGCAGTTGAGGGACTTAAGGTTGCTAAGGAGGTTGGATTTCCTGTCATGATTAAGGCGACGGCTGGTGGTGGAGGTCGCGGGATGCGTCCAGCAATGAGTGAGGATGAGTTTAAGTCTCAGTTTCAAGCGGCCTCCAAAGAGGCCGAAGCCTGCTTTAATAACGGAGATTGCTACATTGAAAAGTTGGTTCTTGAGCCCCACCACATTGAGTTTCAGGTCCTTGCTGATGATCATGGGAATTACTTTCATCTCGGGGAGCGAGACTGCTCGATGCAGAGACGTAACCAGAAAATTATCGAGGAATGTCCCAGTCCGTTGATTTCGCACGAAATGCGGGAGCGGATGGGCGAAGCTTCGGTGCGCTTGATAGAATCAATCAGCTACCGGAATGCTGGAACGATCGAGTATTTGGTCAATGCTGATGCTACCGATTTTTATTTTATGGAGATGAACACGCGGATCCAGGTTGAGCACCCGGTGACGGAGGAGGTAATGGGCTGCGAGCTCATCAAAGAACAAATTCGCATCGCGTCTGGCGAACCGGTCTCTAGTCATGTCTTAGGAGTAGAGCCGCGTGGTCATTCCATCGAGTGCCGTATCAATGCGGAAGATCCTTATAATAATTTTACGCCAAGTCCTGGAACCATTGATTTATGGTATGCTCCGGGTGGGAAAGGGGTGCGAGTTGATTCGCACGTTTATTCCGGTTACACGGTGCCTCCCCATTATGATTCAATGATCGCGAAGCTCATCGTTACGGCATCAAGTCGTGAGGTGGCGATTGCTCGAATGAAGCGCGCACTCTCGGAGTTTACGATCCGTGGCATTAAGACCACTATTCCATTCCAGCAGGAGATCATCGATCACCCCGATTTTATTGCCGGGAAATACGACATTGCTTGGGTCGCCAAATATCTTAATGAAAAGAAAGGGGAGTGAGATCAGCTCTTAAAAATGCAGTCCTTTATGGGATTTGCGATCTCGGCTACGTGACGAGCGAAAAAGCGGAAGATGTTTCGCGTGCTTTGCTGGCTGGTGGCGTTGGAATTTTACAGCTTCGCGCAAAAGGTCATGACCCCAGTTCACTTCGGGATCTCGCGCTGAGATTGCGAATTCTTTGTGATGAATTTAAAATTCCGTTGGTGATTAATGATCATCTAGAGCTCGCGCTCGAGTGCGGAGCGCATGGACTTCATTTAGGGCAAGAGGATGGTTCCCTTCAGGAAGCGAGAGAGCGAATCGGGCCAGAGATGCTACTAGGAAGGTCTACCCACTCTTTGAGTCAAGCGCGCCAGGCCTTAGCGGACAGCGCGGACTACATTGGGTTTGGCCCCCTTTTCCCTACCCCGACCAAAAAAGGTCGTCCCGGAATTGGACTTGGTAAGATCCGCGCCATGCAGAAGGAGGTAGGTTTACAAATCCCGGCATTTTGTATTGGTGGAATTAAGCCTGGCAATTTAGCGGAAGTGAAACAGGCCGGTGCCCGGCGCGTTGTAATAGTTTCTCATTTATTGTCATCGCCTGTCCCGAAGGAGGAGGCCCAAAAACTTTTATCCCAATTCTTATGAAAATACTCGTCGGCGGTTCGGTCGCCATTGATAATGTCAAAACCCCTGTTGCAAATGAAACCAATCTGCTTGGGGGCTCCGCTAGTTATGCCTCGCTGGCTGCAGCAAAACTTGCCTCTCCAGTGCATCTGTTAGGTATCATCGGCAACGATTTCCCGCAGGAGCATCTTGAGATGTTGAGTGAACAGGGAGTCGATTTGTCCGGCCTAGAGCGCTCGGAGCAGGCCTCGTTTACTTGGACCGGTGAGTATCACGAAAATATGAACGAGCGGACGACTCATGATGTCGCCATTAATGTTTTGGAGCACTGGAAGGTTTCAGTTCCTTCCGAGCTTGCCGATGCCCCATTTGTCGTTTTGGCTAACATGGCCCCCATCAACCAGCTTCAGATGCTGGAGCAATGTAATGCGCAGAAAAAGTTTGTGGTCGCTGACACGATGGATCTTTGGATCACCGTGGCTAATGAAGAGCTACATGATGTGTTAAAACGGATTGATCTTTTGGTCATTAATGAAAGCGAAGCTCGGGAGTTCGCTAACACGAACAATCTTGTTCTTGCGGGAGAAAGATTACTGGAAAAGGGACCTCGTTACGTGGTGGTGAAGCTTGGCGAATTTGGGGCCAAATTATTTGGCCCCGATGGAGCATTTTTTCGCTGTGGAGCGTGGCCACTGCGGGATTTAGCGGATCCGACTGGAGCTGGAGATACCTTTCTTGGCGGCTTGATTGGAACTTTGGCTGCAGAAGGAGCAGTGACACCGACGTTTGATCAACTGAAAACGGCAGTCGTCAACGGGTCAATTCTTGCGTCGTTTACCTGCGAAAATTTCTCAACGAAATCGCTCGAATCGGCCGGCAAAAATGATTTTTTTGCGCGGATTGACCAGTTCAGGCAGATTTCTGCTTGGTAGCCCCTAACGGGACCCTTTCAACTAAAGGGGTTGGCGCTGAAGTATTATTGTTTTACGAAATACAATGATTTTTCTTAAAAACTTCGAAGAATGGCATTGACGTCTGATGCCTTTTGACGGTAACTTCACATCGGATTGCCTGCGAAAACTTGTCAACGTCATGTTGACGAGACTTCAACTAAAACAGCAAAGAAAACAAAAATGAAAAATACTACTCTTAAAGCAGCTGCAGCTTTTGGGCTTGGAGCCCTCCTCATGGGAAGTGCCGCTGCCCAAGAATCAGTCTCGAAGCCCGTTGGCTATGAGACTCTTGAAATTAACCAACAGTTTAACTATGTTGGTCTTCGCCTCCTCGGAGCTCCTCTCGCTACTAGCACGGTTGCTACAGCTGAGAATGGTGCAATCACTCTCGCTAGTGGGGAAGTCGCTGACGGTTCAGTGATCGTTGAAGTTGTTGACGGAGACGCTGCTGGCGCAGTTGTTGTTGGAACAGTTGCCGCTGGATCCATTTCCGTTCCCGCTGATCTTTTGGACAATCTTGAGGTGGAGAACACTGTGACCGTCCGTGCTCCACAGTCTCTCGCTTCTGTTTTTGGTGCTGATGGAGCTAGCTTGACCGGTTCCGCCGGACAAGGTGGTGCTGATCTTGTTCTTGTCCCAGACGGCTCAGGCGCATTTGACACTTACTGGTATTCTTCTGGTGGTTTCGGTGGCGTGGGTGCAGGTTGGAAGCAAGTTGATCCAGCTACAGGCGAAAGCAGCAATGTTGATGGTGCAGCAGTGACCTTAGTTTACACTGATGGCCTCATCATCCAGAACCGTGGTGCTGACAACTCGGTTGTTGTAAGCGGATCGGTTAAGACGACTGGAACTACTCCAGCTCTTACAACTCAGTTTAACTACTTGAGCACAATCTATCCTGCCGGAGCAACTCTTTCATCAGCCTTTGATGAAGCTGGTAATCCTGGCGTCCTCAGAGCAGGCACTCTCACAGCATCTGCTGGACAGGGTGGTGCTGATCTCGTTTTCATTCCAAGTGGAGCTGACTTCGATATCTACTGGTATTCTTCCGGTGGATTTGGTGGAGCCGGTGCTGGTTGGAAAGTTGTTGATGCCGCAACAGGTGCTAGCAACAACGTCGATTCTACTACAGTTTCTCTTGACTCTGCATCAGGAATCGTTATCCAAAACCGAGGCGATCTTCCACAGGGAGTATCAATTGGAGCTCCAGCATTCTACGCTGATCTCTAAGCCCACATATAATTCACACTAAAATCACTATTATGAAGAAAACAGTAATCGCAACTTTGGCAACCGTAGGGTTGTTCTCGGGAGCAAGTGCATACACCGTCTCGTTCTTGAACGTTGCTGCAGCTGACAACACAGCCGTGCCCGTTCTCGATAACACCGGTGCTCCAATTGCTCTTGGCTCCGGATTCGTCGCAGCTGGAACGTTCGCATCCGTTCCTGGTTCAATCGACGAGGTCCGTTCATTCACTCCATTCGGAGAAGGCAACAGTGCTTTCACAAACAGTATCGGAGTTGGAGGATTCTTTGATGGCAATCGCTCGGCCCCAATTCCTGCAGGAACGACCGACGCACCTGTAGGAGCCGCAGTCTACCTCGTAATGGGTGACGGCTCTGATCTTGCTAGTTCGACTGATTTCGCGGTTTTCGATCCGGGTTTGGTATTTGGAACTGAGAATGCTGTTGGTGCAGGAGCACTCGACATCATCATCACTAGCGATGCATTGACCGCTGACTCACTTGTCTACGGCACAATCGTCACTAACGTTGACACAGGTCTCGGTCTTACCTTCGACGAAGGTATCCAGCTTGGCGAGGGCGCAGTTATCCCTGAGCCGTCAACAAGCCTTCTTGCTGCACTTGCCGGACTCGCTCTGGCAGCACGTCGCCGTCGCTAGACGACTAAGCACGTTCGCAACAATCATTTTATTTTTGTTTTCACGGCTGCTTTCTTCGGAAAGCAGCCGTTTTTATTTTCTCATTTGCCAACTAACTTAGACAGGAACCCTGTGCGCTGATGAAAATTCAAACCTCAAAATTTAAGACAAGTGCGATCAGTTTTGACAGATGCCTTGCGCCGGATTTTCCTGAGTTCGCCTTCATTGGACGATCTAATGTGGGTAAATCCTCCTTGATTAATCTTCTAACAAATAAGGAAGGCCTAGCCAGAATTTCAAAAACTCCTGGCCGGACGAGAGAAATCAACTTTTTCTCTATCAATGACTCTTGGAACCTTGTCGATCTACCGGGCTATGGCTACGCAAAAGTCTCGAAGTCTCAAAGAGATCAATTCAACGAATTTGTATCAGACTATCTTCTCAATCGGGAAACATTGACTGGGATATTCGTGTTAATCGATTCACGTCACACTCCGCAGAAAATTGATCTAGAGTTTCTCGCTTGGCTCATTGAGGCCCAGTTGCCTTTTGCTCTCATTTTCACAAAGACTGATAAGAGTAAACCTAAACTTGTCCGGAAGAATGTTGGATTATTCTTGGAAAGGATGAAGGAGTTTAGTGAAGGAGATCCGATTTACTTTGAGACCTCGACAACAACTCGAACTGGCCGAAAAGAAGTTCTCAAATTCATCGAAACTGCGATTTCAAAGCAAATCTAGTAGGATTATAGATGCTGGCTTACTTCTTCCAGCGATAAGCAGAATCGTCGACCCTAAAGATATTGGTGGGGATAGCATCGTTGAGTTGGGGGGTGAAAAACTCGGTCATGGTCTCCGTGCCATCCCTCTGAATCCACCCGATACGTTCTACAAACGAGGCTTCAAGATTTACCTGCATCAAGAGAGACTTGATGATCTTTTTTACTGAGCGTTGTTTGGGAGAAAATGTTGCATTGTAACGTCCCTTGGCTTCGTTCGTGCTAGTAATCGTAAAGACTTTCAGCATCTCATCGAATGACGCTTCTTTACCCATTCCCAAAGTAAGAAATAGGGGCTTTACCGAACGATCGTCTGGCGAGAGCCGTTCGCCTGTCTTCTTGAGCTCATCGGTCATCAAGACTTGACCACCGTTGTAGACAATCGTTTGTCTGACTGGTCTTCCAATCTCCCAGCGAAAAGCTTTTCCCGGAATAAGCCAGAGTTTTCCCATCGTCTTGATATCATCTGTCAAAGCCGGAACTCGCTTGGTTTGACGGAAGGTTGCCACAACGGATTTATGAGCTGCTTGTTTCTTAAGTGCTTGTCTAAGTGGAGCCGCCTCGTCGGCAAAAATCCGGAGCGAGAGGAAGAGTAAGATGATACAAAATCGAACCATAGTTTTATCATCTATTTTTTTAGAATATTCTCAATCTAGGAAGTCGATATTTCTTAAAGAGCAGTCAATATCCGCGCGTGCGCCGCTCGATCCAGACCTATCTGATTTTTGGAATTGTCCTTATAATTTCTATAAGCGGGCTGAATCGTTTGAGTTTTGCAACTGATGTCCTTGAAATTTTGCCTGATGGAATTCCCGAGGTAGAAGCTTTACAGGTTTTTCGGGAATACTTTGATGATGATCACCGGGTGATTCTTCTCCTAAAACATGACGACGAAATTTTCGAGGAGGATGTTGCTGAGTTGGCTGATCATCTAAAGAAGAGCCTTCCGGAAGCTCGAATTCAGTATCGGACTCGCTTTGACGACGACCCAAAGAGTTTCGCCAAAAGTCTCGCAAGGCTTTGGGCGGACTCAGACCCAATCGAAGTTCAGAAATTTACAGATAGATTGAGGGAGCCAACTCAAATTCAGGCCCTATTAGCAGAGTCCAAAGACAAGGTGGCTCTATCCCTAGATCAGGGCGAAGCAACAATGGCCGCTTATGATCCTTTGGGTTTTTTGAATCACCCAACGATGGATCAACTACAAGGCAACAGCTTCGATTATCAAAGCGAAGATGGTCGGTTTTGGTTGGTCATGATTGCAAATACGGATCTCGGCCTAGAATATCGAGAACATGCGAAGTGGGTGAATCAAATCCGTGAGTCCGCCAACAATTGGGAATCCGAAGGATTCACCTACACGTTGACGGGTGGCCCGGTTTTTAGTGCTGAAATAGGTTCGGGAATGGAAAAAGATATGTCGGGGACCATAACTATTACTTCAATTATTGTTGGCATTTTGTTCCTTTTGACTCAGCGAAGTTTTGTCCAGTTGTTGGTTTTGGGAGCGATCCTCGGGCTGGTTTTTCTAATTACTCTTGGCTTAGCTGGCTGGATTTATGGGACCTTAAATCTGGTGAGTGTTGGATTTGCCGCGATTCTGCTTGGATTGGTGATTGATTACGGCGTGGTCATTGCTCGTGAGTCGTCAGCGGGGCAGTCCCCCGCATCCTTGCGGCATCAGATGGCTCCGGGGATTCTTTGGGCGGCTTTAACCACTGCGGTTGTTTTTGGAATCCTCATGTTGAGCACCTTTAAAGGGGTTCAACAATTGGGTGGAGTGGTACTTATGGGGCTGGTGGTGGGAGCAGTGATCTGTTTGTGGTTGATGCCACTGGCTCTCCAAAGATTTCCTAGAAAACAGCCTTGTCAGTTACTCAGGCCTCCATTTCCAGGGGTGAAATTAGCATTGGCATTTCTCTTCATATTACTGATTGGGTCAATCGGTGTGTTTGTGTCTCTCGGACAGCCTGAAATCGAGTTTGACGTATCAATGGTTGAGCCCGAGGTGAGCGAAGCTGCGCAGACATTGGAAATTATGCAAAATCAATTCCCCGCCTTTTCGAGGCGGAATTTGTCATTGGTGGCAAAGGGAGAAACAGTGGATAAAGTACGGAGTTCTCTTAAGGTTGCGGAAGCAAAAATTGAGAAATTTAAGGAATCGGGGTTGATTACAAGATCCGAGTGGCCCGTTGAGGTTTTGCCGGACCGTGAGGCACGTGACATCAACGCTGAAGTGTGGAACGAGATTTCGCAGAACTCTCAAACTATTCTTGCTGAGATGGAGAGAGCGGGGTTCAACGAAAAAGGAAGAGCCTTGGATTCGTTAGTGCTAAAGAATTTTTCGGATATTCCTGATGAACTTGATCCCTTTGCCCGAACGTTTTACCACGAGGATGGTTTTTTCTCGGGTCGTATTCAGTTGAAGGAAATTGTGACTGCTGAAACTGCCAAGGAATTACAGGTTTTAAATACAGATGATGTGACGGTTTCTGGTTGGGAGATGTTACGATTACTTCTTTTGAAGCGAGTCAAAGATGATCTATACCTTCTTTTTATTCCGGCAACCTTGGTCCTTTTAGTGGCGCTGATCTTGGTTTTCCGGTCGTGGAAGGACGCAGTTTTAACTGCAGGTGTTCTTGTGACTGTGCTGCTATTGGTAAACGCCTTGGTCGTAGTAGCAGGGAAGCCATGGAACTTCCTGAGTAGCATGGCGATTCCCCTGATTGTGGGAACTGGAATTGATTATAGCATCCACCTGATTTTTGCTTTGAGAAGGAGTGGTGGAGACTTAGCCAAGGTTTGGAATGGAGTTGGAAAAGGAATCTTTTTCTGTGGGCTCTCGACTGTAGTGGGGTTCGGTTCGCTTTGTTTTGCTTCTAATGAAACTCTTCAATCAATGGGACTCTTCTGCGGAATCGGGGTCTTGCTAACCATGACTCTCAGCGTAATCGTAGTGCCAACCCTCTGGGTTTGGGGGCACCGCGATCGCTAGGGATTATCTTCGTCTTTTACAGAAGATTGTGCCGGCTAATTAAAAAGCGTTTACCACAAGGCGGAAGTAGATTTTATCACGATTGGAATTAGGGATATCGCTGAGTAAATTCACCGTGAATGTCCCATCTTGATTTTCGATTGCTGCGCCATCTGGACTTAGGTCTCCGGCAGGTAGCCAATTCACTAAATCGGTGGATTTTTCGACCTGATAGCGGACTTGACCACCGACGATACGCTGACGATGGCTGAAGCCAATCAAATCTCCATTTCTGATCAAAGCTGGAGTTACATTGGGATTTAGGTCGCGACCCAAGGCATAGGCCATGAGGTTTGTAAGCCCTGAATTTTCATACTCGGCATTTGGATCGGCGAGCCCATTCGTGGACATCCATGTCGTAAAGTCGGCATCAGATCCAATAAGCATGGTGTAATCAAAACTAACTTCAAGGGACTGTTCTATTTCCGTTGAGGCAAAGACACCACCGGTGCTGAAGGTCGTACCTTCCTGCAGGATGATCTGGTTAATCTGCGTGGGGCTTCCATCCTTCAACCAGTAGAAATTGAGAAGGTTGCCTTTGCGTTCCAGTCGAATCACTGCCAGATCTGAATCAAGTGCAGGCACGCTGGTCATCGTTTCAGACGTGCCAGAAGGATTTACGCGAATGGAGGCGATGCTGTCTCCGTCTTTAAATCCGATACCATAGCGAAAAGCGCTCTCTCCTTGTTGAGCTTCGACAAGTAAGCCGGCGTAGAATTCTCCGAATTGCACTTTCTCGAGTTTTATCTCGGTCTCGAGAGCCCAATCGCCTTCGGGAAGCTGTCGTTTAACCCATGGGTGAAGGACGTCATCAAGGCTCGGAGCACCGTTGCCGGATGGGTTAGCGGCGATGTCAACTCGCGCCCCAAAGACGAGATCGCTGCTACCTGAGCTTGAGTTGTGCACTTCGGCAGCAAACACGTTTGTTCCGCTAACAATCGCAGAAGAGACGTCGAGAACTAGAACGTCTTCGGCAACCACATCTTCCTGGCTGGAAGGTAGGCCAGTGGCAGGAGTTTTAGAGGTAATTTCTCCGGCAGGAAGGCGAACAGATCCCAGAACTTGGCCATTAAGATAGTAGCGGACTCCATCATCGACAATATGGTCGATGTAAAGTTTGGCTCCAATCGGGTCGCCAGTGAACTCAAACTTATTTCTGAAGTAGTAAGTGATCAGATTATTGCTTCGGTCGCGCCTTAGGGTTCCGGTCTGCATGCCAGGACCGGGAAGGCCGTCTTCATTAAAGCCTAGGAATCCGGGGCCGGAGCTCCAACTGGAATCATCAAAGTTTGGTTGGGCAAAGGTCCCTGTAAGTTCCTCGTTGGAATCATCATATTTCCAGGTTGCTCCGAAATCGATGTAGTTCACTGCGGGGGGCAGGTCTGGCTCGGGAAGTCCCAAGGGAACTTCGCTGACTGGGATTTTAATTGTTAAGCGACCTTCGTGGTCCTGCAGGGAATAGTGGGCCCCGTTTGACGAGTTATCATGTTTGGGCGCATTAGAACTGGTCCAGAAGTTCCCGAGTATAGGGTCTCCAAAGTTTGAGAAACCCTTATCAAGATGCACGGAGACGGCTGCCGATTTGGTTGCTAAATTCCCGCTACCATCGCTGGCTTCCGCCGTGAAGATATAGAAACCTGGTTGGGAAAAACTTGCAGTCAGATTACTTCCATCAATCGCGAAGTTAACGCCAGTATCAGGGAGCACGGTCCAATTGATTGTGACTGTTCCTCCCTCTGGATCAAAAGTTCCTGTGGTGTCCAGCGTGATGGTTTCCTCTAGATCGATTCTTCGTGAGTTTGGAGATGAGTCTAGAGTAATTACGGGAGGTGCATTGCCGGTTTTGGTGATGGTAAATTGAGTTTGTTCGACAATGTTTCCCTCGTGATCGACTCCCTCGATTGTCAGACTGTTGCTACCCTGTTGAAGAACCACACCAGCAAGTTCCCAAGCAGTTGTGCTGGTCCACGAAAATGAGGTTTCATCCTGACCGACGGCCCGAATAAAAAAGGCGGTTGGAGGTGAAGTTCCTTCTAAGGTGATGACATCTTCTGAGGTTGGAGCCCGCGGAGTTGTGATGGCAAAGGAGGTATTGGCGACATTTGAAGTGATAAAGTTCCGTGCGATACCTTCTCTTCTGTTGAACCAGTTCGTATAGTGGGATTTTGTCATGTTGATGCCTGACCCTGAAACCGCGGCGGTTTCCGCATCCATCCAGGCAAGGGTCCTAGCAGAGCCTTTGGTGTGCTCGTTCAGCAATTTGGTCATGTAGTAATTCATTCGGCGGCGAATGAAGGGCCGGTTAAAATACGTATTAACCCCTCTTCTTCCTCCGAGGATGGCTTGGTTATTCCGATCGAAGACCCGGTCTCCATCCCAATGCAGGAGCATCCATCCATCTCCGTCTTTTGGTCGATAAAAGTAGGCGTTCTTGCCTCGGTCTACGGTAATAGTATCCCAGTCCGCATCGTATCCCCGAACAACCGCGTTTAGAGCTAACATGTCGGGGTTGGTAATCCGATTTAGAGTTGCTTCATCTGTCTTGTTTTCATCAAGCATACGTGTGAGCTCGATAAAGCTACCATAGTCGTAGTCCGACTCCCGGCTACGCATTAGCCATTCGCTGTGATAGGCGATTGGGTTTCCGCTATCTTTGTAGGCCCAGTCGGCGTTTCGGCTCTGTCGTGCATCTCCATTATCACTGGTGAAGCGCCATTCGTCGTCGATTCGAAGTAGGGTGCCTTTACTGCCGTTCTTGAAATTACGCTTTAGGAAATCATTTGAGATGGGTTCGTGACTTTCACGGAGGTTGAATCGGCCGTTATTAATAACGGTGTGAGTGTATTCCATCTCATTTACCGGGTGCCCAAGTTGGTAGAGAAAATAGCGAGCGATACGATCGTCGTAAAAGCGCGGGGTGCCGCTCCCCTGGGGTGTTCCTGAGGCGTCAATGACGCTACGCCGCCTCCCTCGGAAGAGGCGGTCTCCAGGAAGTTTCCATTTCCCATGGTCAATATTGGCGTCAGTCGCTCGGGTGAAAGGGCTGCCGCTTTTCCGAATTTCAGCGTTGTAGTAAATCTCGCTTTCGTTCGCGATAAAAGTCGCATTAAAGAATTGGTTAGAAGGACGCGGGAAATTGTAGTCGAAAGTCGGCCCTCCACCAATATTGGAGTTTAGAGCTTGGCGATCGTAGTTTGAGACGATGAACCTTTCCTGCAGAAGGACGTTCGGCATCTCACGGCTGTCTACGATCCACATCGCGGGACGATCAGCACCAAATTTAGGTTGGGTAGTGGTTGTAGCGCCGGAGATCGCTTCCACATAGAATTGAGTGATTTGATTGTTGGAGGTGTTCTGACTAACGGTGGCACTGTAGACCCCCTCTCCCTGATCAGTCATCGCGGTGCGTCTCCAAGTTCCGTCTCCAGAATTACTATCGAGCCGATGAACTAGAGTGACTGAGGTGAGTGCCCCGGCAGATTCGACTCTCGATGTCACTGTAACTGGGTTGCCTGGTTTTGGAACAGCGGGGCTGTGGATGACCCCAGTGACAGTCGGCGCGGGAGCAGTCAATAGAGCGGAATTAGCAGCACCTGGAGTCCCCAAGTTATCAGGAACTGGAAGAAGAAACGTTGTGCCAAATCCGTGATCGAGAGTTTGGAAAATAATCCGTGATTTTCCGCTTACCCAACGAGCGTCGAAGGATAGAGTGTAGCTTTGGTCGAACACTGGAGATGTTGCGAAATCGACTTCTGCGCGATTGCCTTTATTATCACCATGGCCCGTTGAAATCAGATTTAGTTTCCTTCCGTCAAAAAAGCTTTGCCAGTGTGTTCCCTGACAAACCCACCCTTGGCTACTGGCAGCAGTTGGCGACATGACTGCGGGATTTCTCAGTAGGTTAGAACCCGAATTGTTGAGAGTGACCGAGATATTTTCAAGGATAACGTGGGAATCTCCGACCAGATGAGTGTGGAGCTCCTGACCGTTTCTGAGTGGTAACCAATAGGATCGCTCGAAGTTGCCTGTGTAAGTGAATTTTTGCATGGTGGACTTATTGCTCTCGTCGCTGTCAGCCCAGGCGCTACTGATGTTATTATTCATGTTAGGATGACGAAGTTCCATACTGCTGCCGTCGCCATCGGCCAGATTTGGCCAATCGCCTTCTGGAAGGTAGTCGACTTCATCGACAAGATTTCCATTCTCATCTTCGATCCTGATAAGCTCGCCACCATCCCTCAAACCACCCCGCCAATTTCCAACAATTGGAATATTACCATGGGCGGCGGTGAGACACTCTTTGTCAGCGGCGATGACCAGATATCCACCGGGTCCGATAGTAGTATTATCTGGGAAGTCAAAGCGGACTCCATCGCTGATTTTCCATCCGCTTAAATTGACTGTTTGGGCTCCACGGTTGAAGAGCTCGATATACTCAGCATTGCCATGGTCGGACGGAGAATCGTACATGATTTCATTGATGACGATTGAGGTTCGTCGTGAAGCGGGGTCGTTCGGTGCATCACGAGTGTCTCCGGGTCCGCCAAACCATTCTTCGCCAACTGGAAAGGATTGGAAAGTTTCCTCGCTTTTGTCTCGGTCAAGACGCACGGCATCTATGACGGAGCTGCCTTGGATTAGGAAAAGGTCGAGGTCACCATTTTCGTCGATTTCGAGGGTCAGGGGAATACTAAGGTAGCCTCCAGCGGAAACGCTACCGGTGAGATCGACTGCATTTGTAAAGGACCGAGTGGAGGCAAGAGCCATTCCAGATAATGAAACTGTGGAGTTTCCGGGAGCATGAAGTTCGACCCAGTCGATCTGATCGTCTTCGCCGAAGTGAATCTCACTGATGACAAGATTAGACAAGGGGGAGCTGAGTGATTCCGTTGCTGTGATGCTGATATTTGCGCCAAAGGCGATGTCAGAACTGCCAGCAGCTCGGTTGTGAACCTCGACTGCCAGGACATTCCTTCCTGTTTGAAGCGCCGAACTAATGTCTGTGCCAGAAGCAATCTCAACTAACTCCTGCCATTCGCGGCCTGAGCTAGCTGGAGTGTCAAAATTGATTGTGCCTGAGGGCATATTGAAGCGAGTGATTTCTTTCCCGTTAAGATAGAAAATAATGCCATCATCCAGGTGGGATTCGATGTCGATCATTGCGCTGGAGAAGAGTCCGTCGAATTGAAATTCGGAACGTAAGTAGTAGGTGAATCTGCCCCCGGTAGTCCATGGAGTCCCAAATGGATCAGCTGAATTTCTTCCAAAAACGCCTGCGCCTTCGGACCAATTGCTGTCATCGAAATCCGACTCGCGCCATTCGGTGCCGCGGTCGAGATTTGCAGTATTCTGGTCATATTTCCAGGTAGAGGTGGTTTGTGCTATTTCGGTAGTGAAAGTTGGAAGGTCGCCTTCGGTAGCTGGTCCTCTGCCTGGAGTTCCACCTGGTTGGGCGCTGGCTGCCCAATTACGCCACTCGCCATTGGAGAGATTTGGGTTGATCCGAGTAAGGGTGTGACCAGTTCCATCGGCTGCGGCAGGCCATTTTCCACCATCGTTGTATTCGATTGTGGTCATGACGACCCCGTTCTTGTTTTTCAGGGTAAGCCTTTCCCCGGAGTTTGATAACGCGCCCGTGTATGGCCCGAAGATACGTGTATCTTCGGGAATGCTGGGGTAAGCGGCTCTCAAAGTTGCCTCATCTACTGGGGAAACCAATATCGTCTCAAACTGTTTAAAGATGTGGGCGCTTGTGTCTCCTGCGTTAAAATCTGGGAAAGTGTAGTCGATTCCGTCTGAAAAATACCATTTACCCATATCAAACGGAGTTCCGGTATTGTTAGTGACTTCCACAAAATCTGGATCACCAGCTTTAGCGTTGTATTGGATCTCGGTAAAAATGATCTGGTCTGCCGCGGCTGGAATGATGGCTGAGATAGCGCAAAATGCGGATGTGAAAACTAACTTAAGAGCATTTATAGACTTGGATTTCATAGTGTGTGTGCGAAGCGCGCCGAGGAATTGTGTGATTCAGCCCGTTCGAAAAGTGTAACATAAAAACTATTGATCCAGAAGAGCCAATCTTTGGTATTAGTTGTGGAATAAAATGAAATACTTTTGGTATTGATGATTAACAGCTGGCTGCTATCCTTTTCCACTAATCGAACAAAAAAATGAAAAACCCTAGATCATTCTTACTCGTTGCATTCGCAGCCACTACCAGTTTCGCGTCTGCTGCGAATATCTTGGTTTCGGCATCGGACACCTCCGAAATTGAAGCCTTTTTAGCTGCGAATTATTCAGACGCCAATGTGACTGCGGCTGGAAATTTCTCCGATTTCAATGCTGCCGCTACCCAAGATGCTCTCAACGGGGTTGATCTTGTGATTATTGGGCGCTCTCTTTCGAGTAGCCAATATGGTAGCGGAAGAGCTGATGGATATAATGGTCTAAACATTCCGGTGCTTAATTTTACCAGTTATACGGCCCGGAATGCTGGTAATCGCATGGGATGGCACACTGGCTCGGCGACAAATAATAAGTCCGTTGCTGGAAATGAGACCACCATCACGGCGGCTGGTTCGAATCTTCTTGGGGTCCCCGCTGGAGCTTACGACTTATTCGATACCAACGTTGGCGGAGACTTCAATGGTCTAGGCACCGGAACCGCAAATGTGGGTGGTGGAAATGTCCTTGCCACTATTGGTGGGGATATCCTAGCGGCATATTGGGAAACTGGAGCTGCCCCCGGAGATCCAGCTGCTGCGGGAGTTGATACTTTTCCAGCTCCTCGGCTCCTTATGAATCTTGACGACGATCCTCGCCCAGCTGGAGAGTTCACCGCTCAGACAGCGTTAGGGCTATCTCTGACTATTCAAACGATCGGTAATTTTGGTGGGTTGACCGCCGTCCCGGAGCCTTCTTCGGCCCTTCTTGGCCTCACAGGTCTTGGCCTGCTTTTCGTTCGTCGTCGGAAGTAAAGGTCCTTTTCAGGTCCAAATTACCAAAGCGCAAGGTCTCATGGCCTTGTGTTTTTTTGTTTTATCAGACTTCGGTTTACTGCTTTGCTGACGTTTGAGATGCGTTTTGCCTTTGTCCTTCTAATGACCCTTCTTGGTCTGAATGGCCAAGAGGTTTGGTGGTCAATGCAGCCCCTTGAGCGCCCTAAGGTTCCGCCCGGGCCTGAGAAGGTAATTGTTGATCGTTTTATTCGGGCGAAGCAGAAGCGGCTTGGGATCGTTTCTGCAGGTGCTGCAGAAAAGCGGGTGTTGGCGCGTCGTTTGGCATTCGATCTTTGGGGAATGCCTCTTCCGCCAAAAAGGGTGGATACCTTTGTAAGAGACAAAAGCCCCGAGGCCTATCCAGAGCTGGTGGATGAGCTTTTGGCTTCACCTCGATATGGTGAACGCTGGGCGCGTCACTGGTTGGATGTGGTTCATTTTGGAGAGACTCACGGATACGATAAAGACCAGCCCCGTAATCATGCTTGGCCTTATCGAGATTACGTAATCCGCGCACTCAACGAGGATAAGCCCTACGCGCAATTTGTAAGGGAGCAGATCGCCGGAGATAGACTCTTACCCCATCACCGCGATGGGATTGAGGCCACTGGATTTCTGGCTGCGGGGCCGTGGGATCTCATCGGACATGCCGAGGTCCCCGAGAGTAAAATCGACGGAAGGGTAGCGCGTCATCTGGACCGCGATGATATGGTGACCGCAGTTATGACGACTTTCTGTTCGTTCACGGTGCAATGCGCCCAGTGTCACGACCACAAGGCGGATCCGGTCACGATGAAGGACTACTATTCTTTACAATCGATTTTTGCGGCTCTTGACCGATCCGACCGTGAGTATGACGTGGATCCGGCGGTCATGCAAAAGCGAGCGAACCTAGTAGCGCAGATTTCAGCGAAGCAATCTAAGTTAACAAAAGTTCGAGCTGATATTGAAGTTGCTAAAACCCCTGAGCTGAGGAAGCTCGAGGAATTGGTCACTGGGTCTGAGGGCAAACGATCAGATCGGTATGGATACCACAGTCAGGTTTCAGCCAAACAGAATACGGTGAAGTGGGTGCAGGTCGATTTGGGAAGTTCATTGCCATTGGGGCAAGTAGAGATTTTTCCTGCTGATGAGTATGGGTTCCCAGATTTTGGATTTCCCCATCGTTTCCGCGTCGAAGTTTCTGACGACCAGACATTCGGCGCAAAATCAATTTTAGCAGATCAAGCCGGGGGCGACTTCCCCCGCCCAGGAGCAGGGCCTGTCGTAATTAAGGGGCAGGGAAAGAGGGCTCGCTTTGTTCGGATAGTCGCGACCAAGTTGTGGAGTCGCCGTCATGCCGGAGGGCCTTTGAGCAATGATTGGATCTTCGCTTTGAGTGAGGTGAAGGTGTCTTCAAAGGACAAAATTTTGATTCCGAAAAAAGTGGAAGCGCTCGATTCTATTCAGGCCATGCCACGGTGGGGTCGTGCTAATCTGATTGATGGTATAACGGGCACTGGGGTTACGAAAATTGATCCCAACGAGAGGGGGCGGTATGACCGCCTTCTGCAGCAGCATGCGGGAAGCCTATTAAAAAAGGAAAAGCAAATTGCTGAGGAGGTGAAGGCATTGGAGAGAAAGGTCTCGGCTCTTCCCAAACCTAAGCGAGTTTACGTGGCCAAGGTTCATCACGGAAATGGAAATTTCATGGGCCGTGGGCATGCGAACGGAAAGCCACGAGAGATCCGTATCCTGAGTCGCGGTGATGTAACTAGTCCTCTTGATGTAGTAGGGCCTGCTCCGGTTCCTGGAATTGTGGAGGGTGTAAATTCCTTCGATCTCCCAGCGAATCACTTGGAAGGAGATCGCAGGGTCGCGTTGGCCAACTGGGTGGTGCATCCCGAAAATAAGCTCACTTGGCGAAGCATTGTTAACCGGGTTTGGCAACAGCACTTTGGAGTTGGGCTAGTTGAGACTGCCAACGATTTTGGCCGGATTGGTGAGGAGCCGACACATCCCAAATTACTCGATTGGTTGGCAGTGGAATTTCGTGATGGTGGGGGGTCAATGAAAAGACTTCATCGCATGATTCTCCTAAGCGAAACCTATCGCCAAAAAAGCTTGGGTCGCCCTGAAAATGCTTCAGTAGATGGCTCGAATCGATTTCTCTGGAGGCAAAATCGTAGACGGCTTGAAGCAGAGGTGGTCCGTGACACCGTCCTTTCGGTGGCCGGGAAAATGAACCTCAAAATGGGAGGCCCGTCTTTTCAGGATTTTATTATCGAGAAGCCTCAACACTCTCCGCATTACCAATATCACAAAGCGGATCCTGACGATCCGGCGACCCACCGTCGGTCTGTCTATCGTTTTTTGGTTCGCTCTCAACCCCAGCCATTTATGGATGCTCTAGATTGTGCTGACCCTTCCTTGTTGGTTGATAAGAGGAGTGAAACGACGACCTCGTTGCAAGCTCTTGCGATGTTGAATAACCGATTTATTCTTCGCATGGCAGAGCATGTCGCGGTTGCTTTAAAAGGTAAGGATGACCCGGTAGGTGAGTTGATTGCACGTTCCCTTGGGAGGCCTGTAAGACGAGAAGAACGAGCCCTTTTAGAGGACTATGCTAGCTCCCATGGTATGGCGGCCTTGGTGAGATTAGTTTTTAATATGAGTGAGTTTTCCTACGTGGACTGAAGCGATGATAAACCGGCGTGATTTCTTGTGGCAATCCGGCGGCGGCCTCGGAGGGATCGCCTTGTCATCTCTTCTTGGAGGCGAGGCCCAGGGTGGAGGAGTTTTGCAAGAAGCCCACCATCAGCCCAAGGCGAAAAGGGTGATCCAGCTCTTCATGGCTGGTGCTGCGAGCCATCTTGATCTCTTTGATTACAAGCCAGAGTTGGTTAAGCGACATGGTGAAAAATCGGATTTTGGAGAGCATGTGGAAGCCTTTCAAAATGGACTAGGTCCTTGGAAAAAACCAGTTTGGGACTTCGGGCCATATGGGTCTTGCGGGAAGTTGCTGGGTGAGACTGTTTCGCCCCTAGGTGAGGTGGTAGATGAGATGGCCTTTATTCATAATATGACGGGTAAGACTGGAGTTCATAGCCAAGCAACCTACCTACAAGCTACGGGTTTTGATCGTCCTGGATTTCCGGGAATGGGTTCGTGGGTCAGTTATGGACTGGGAAGCCTGAACGATAATTTACCAACTTTTGTGGTCCTTCCTGACCATCGGGGATATGCTTCAAATGGACCTAAGAATTGGGCTTCGGCTTTTTTGCCGACTGTTCATCAGGGAACGATCATTCGCCCGGGAACCAGCGAGCCCATCACCCATCTTTTCCCTTACAAGGGTGCAAAATATCTTACGCCACAAGCTGAGAAGGATGCCGGAAGCTTGCTTGGGAAATTGAATCGAGAATATGCGGAACAACGTGTCGGCGATTCGCGTCTAGAGGCAAGGATCCAAAGTTACGAACTGGCGGCGCGAATGCAACTGGCGGCGCCCGAAGCACTCGATCTCTCTAGGGAGCCAGATTATATCAAGTCAATGTATGGCCTTTCCCCTGATGGCACAAAGTGGGCAAAGGAAATTAATTGGAAGGAAGAGGCGGATGCCTTTGGCCGAAAATGTCTTTCTGCGCGTCGCCTTTTGGAGCGAGGAGTGAAGTTTGTGCAGATCTGGTCAGGCAATGACAACGGCTTTCCCCGGCGTAATTGGGATAGTCATGAAGATATCGAACGTGAACATGGACCTCTTTCGCGGGGCATGGCAATTGGGACAGCCGCCCTCATCAAGGATTTAAAACAACGTGGAATGCTCGAAGATACCGTGATTCTTTGGACTACTGAATTTGGGCGTATGCCTTCGACGCAAGGAAGCAAAGGGCGTGATCATAACCCTCACGTATTTACCAACTGGCTTGCTGGGGGTGGGGTGCGCGGCGGTGTCACTCATGGCGAGAGTGATGAATGGGGTTATAAACCAGCGGACCGGAAAAATCCCACACAAGTGTATGATATTCATGCCACCATTCTTCATTTGCTTGGGATTGATCACGAGAAATTGGTATTTCGTAAGGACAGTATTGACCGCCGTTTGACCGACGTTCATGGAAAGGTTATCCAAGAAATCCTGACTTAGAGTCTTTGATGGCCTTCGCAAAATGATTAGTTTGATTTCTCGACAAAAAGCCGCTTCTTGTTCTGTATTAATCTCACTTATGAATCGAAGAAAATCACTTACTACCCTTTCGGGTGGCGCTGCTACTGCCGCCATTTTTTCTGCTCTGGGAGCACAAGTTAAAGCTGCTGAAGAAGATGCGGCGAAAGCCGGAGCCAATTTTAAGCACTCAGTTTGTCATTGGTGCTTTGGAAACATTCCGCTTGATCAGTTCTGTGTGGAGGTAAAGAAGATGGGGATTGAGTCGATCGAGATTCTTTTTCCTAATCAGTGGGAAACTGTTGCCAAGCACGGACTTGAATGCGCGATGGGCCGTCCTCGTCCTATCAAAGGAATTGGTGGGATTGGAACCTCTTTTGAGAAAAAGGAAAATCACGATACGCTCGTGAAAATTTATGAAGAGATTATTCCTCTCGCAGCTAAAGCCGGGAATGTTCCTCAGGTGATCGCTTTCTCTGGAAATCGTCGCGGTCTCACCGACGAAGAGGGTTTGAAAAACTGCGCCGAGGGGGTGAAGCGAATCATGCCGATCGCCGAGAAGCACAATATTACAATTTCGATGGAGCTCTTAAACTCGAAGAAGGATCATAGGGATTACCTTTGCGATCGCACCCAGTGGGGCGCTGATCTCGTCAAGGAGGTCGGCTCCGAGCGCTTCAAGCTTTTGTATGATATCTACCACATGCAGATTATGGAGGGCGATTGCATTGCAACTTTCAGTAAGCACATTGATGCCATTTCACACTTCCACACCGCAGGGGTTCCGGGGCGTAACGAGATTGATGATACCCAGGAATTAAATTATGTGGGCATCTGCAAAGCCCTAGCGAAGCTGGGTTATAAAGGATATCTCGGTCAGGAATTCAGACCGAAAAATGATCCTTTGACCTCTCTCAAGCAGGCCATCGATATCTGCACGGTTTAGAAAATCTAGAATTAGAAAAAGCCTCTGGAATAATTTCCCAGGGGCTTTTTTTGTGGAGGGACGCTCCCGAGGGCGGCGATCGATTTTGCTCTAGCCGGTTTGGATCGGCTAGAGGATGGCAGCCTTATTTCTGCTCGATGATTTCAATCTTTCGAAAGGAGATCGACATATCGCGACCCCCGTGAAGTTGGAGGCCGAGGGGGCCTTTTTCGATCGCGGTTTTTGAATCATAGGTGACCCCTTTAACCCCGTTGAGCCAGGTTTTATAGGTGCTACCTTTTACCACAATCTTAAGAATATTCCAATCCTCGGGTTTCACAGTGGCAATCGCTTCTTTGCCTTCGACAGGGTAGCCTTTTCCTGGAATATAGGGAGAGGCGGTTAGGTCACGCTTTAGGGAGCCGGAGATGCCGATCTGAATTTGATCGTGGTTTTTTTTCAACATCACACCTGAGTCGATGGTGCCATGCCCTAGTTTGTATTCCAGAGTGAGAGTGAAATCTTGGAATTCTTTAGTGGTCCAAAGAACGGAGCCTTTTTTCTTGGGGCCAGACTGACAGTGAAGAACGCCATCTTTGGCGGTCCAGTAAGCAAAGTCGCCCTTAGCATCTGATTTCCAGCCAGTGAGGTCTTTACCATTGAATAAAGCATCGCTGCCAAAGGCCGTGAACGTAAAAAGGAAATAGAGGAAATATCTCATAGAACAAGCATACGCAGCTGAGGAGTTGGCCTTTCGTTTTCTTGCGATTCTCGCAAAAAGGCCATTAGCCATTCTCTCACATGATGTGTGGCGTCGCCAATGGGCGAAGGGCTAAGAACCTACCTTAAGGTGCTCGTTGCAGAACTTCAGCTGGAGGTCGATCCAGTTCTCACCCTTTTTCACTTGGGGAAGTTTGTTGCGCGGGCCGCCATAGGCTTCGACCGGAATGCCCAACGATTTTGCTTTGTCCCGAATGAGTTCAAGTTGCTTGGGTGGATGAATGAAGTCGCTGGGTCTTGCGTTCGAGTAGAGGAAAAGTGGAGCTTCACCCTTGTCCATAAAACCTAGCGCAAAGTCTTTCGTGCCGATCGGCTGCATCACACCAACGACGACGCCGGGACGTGAGCTCAGTTTATCAATGGGGTCTTTTGCTTCCGGGTCTGCAAGGTCATCGTGATAACCGAGAAATTGGCTGATGAGAGCTCCGGCCGAGACTCCTCCACAGGCCAGTTGGTTTGGATCGATATTCCAACTCTTTGATTGAGAGCGCACAAATTTTACGGCTCTTCCGCAATGATCCACGATATCGCGATATTCCATATCTTTTCCGAGGAAGGGATAGTTGCAACTCACGACAGCATAACCGGCCTTTTGGTATTTTTCTAAAGTGGGCCGGCCATATTTTTCAATCTGGTTTTTATCCCCGTTACGAAATCCCCCGCCATGGAACCAAACGAAGACGGGCGCGGGCTTTTCTCCCTTTTTGAGCGCGGGATAGAAATCGAGAGTGTTTCGCTCGTGTTTCGAATCATACTTGAGATTGCGAACCGTTTCCGCATGGAGTGAAACAGTTAAGAGGGCGAAAATTTGAAGAAATTTCATCCTCAAATTTTCTTACGGGTTTGATATTTTGACAAGAGAAAGCTCGTAAGATGGAGGTTTCGGGAAAAGTATCTCTATCGTGCAATTCCTTGGACTGACGTTTCTGATTTTCCTTAGCGCCTTGAATGGTGCCGAGGTTCTTGAGATACTCCACGACAATTGCGCTCAGTGCCATGGGAAGGGTGGGAAAGTGAAGGGGAAGGTAAATCTTTTGGAGATCGCGGACTTAGGCCACCTCAAAGGCGATCCCGAGCTATTACAGGAAATTATCGATGTCATCGATTTTGAAGAGATGCCTCCAGAAGATGAACCGCCGCTTGAAATGGGGGAGAGAAAGCAACTGCTAGCTGGTTTAGAGGCTTTAAGATTTGAGGCGGTTTCTGAGCAGAAGGCCTTTATGCCGACTCCGATCCGGCGGATGAATCGTTTCCAGTATCACAATGCCGTGCAGGATCTCTTTGGACTAAAATGCACGGTTTATAGTCTCCCAGAGAGAATGATCCGCGATCACGGGGGATATTTCAAACCAGCTTCCGGAAAGATGGACCATTTAGTTAAGGTGGGGAGTCGTCCGCTTGGGAAGTCTCAGTTGATCGAGCCTAGGTTAGCGGGTGTCGCCGCTTTTCCACAGGATCTCAGGGCGGAGCATGGCTTTGACACCCAGGCTGATCACCTTTCCATGTCACCCCTGCTGATGGAATCGTTCCTGAAGCTGGGGCAGTCAATCACAGGGAGTCAGGATTTTGGCCCGCGGCGGGTAGGGATTTGGAAAGAGTTTTTCATACTCGATTCTCGTGACAAGAGGGAGATGAAAGTGGTAGTGCGTGAGCGGCTACAGAAATTTTTGCGAAGAGCTTTCCGGGGCCGGGTTAAGAGTGAAGTGGTGGAGCGCTATGTGGGCTTCGTTGACGTTCAACTTGCTCGAGGAGTTGAATTTTCAGAAGCAATGAAGTTGGTAGCTGCGGCCATCATTTCCTCACCAAGGTTCCTTTATCTCTATGATGACTCCGGAAGTGATGGTGATGGATTTGAGTTGGCCTCCCGTTTGTCGTTTTTTCTCTGGGGGAGTCTACCGGACG